>Ga0172381_10000894_pt1 | contig 37126 bp, 69 predicted proteins | sample Leawel6488metaG_FD_119754 | JGI IMG/M metagenome (GOLD analysis project Ga0172381, IMG submission 119754) | Leachate microbial communities from a municipal landfill in Southern Ontario, Canada - Leachate well 64-88 metaG | ecosystem: Engineered > Solid waste > Landfill > Unclassified | place... | reverse complement strand
GGTGCCAAAGCGACGGAAGATGCGTTAAATATAGCGGCTGATAATGGCCATTTGGAAATAGTAAAAATATTGTTAAGCGCCGGAGCCAAAGCGACGGATTATGCGTTAAGATGGGCGGCCCGTTGGGGCCATTTGGAAGTTGTGAAAGTGCTTTTAGAGGCAGGTGCCAAAGCGACGGAAGATGCGCTAAATCAGGCGGCCCGTAACGGCTATTTGGAAGTTGTGAAAGTGCTGAAAGCCGCGAGAAAGGAAAAGAAATGATAGACACAAAAAAATAGATCATCGAGTAATTTTGATTAAAAATTATCGTGGTTATAGAAAAACCGATGAATTTAGAAACAATGGATTTTATTATCACCCAGTAAACAAAGACGGCGGGATATTTGATATAGAATTTGTTGAGAAAAGAATAGACTTATTTAGAAATAAAATATGAATAAATATTTTATATTAGCAGTTAAATCAGCATTAAAATCAAAAGATAATAGACATTATTATCTTGGTGCGGTTGGCATTAGAAGCGATGGTAAAATTGTTAAAGCGTCTAATATTCCAAACCAAGAACGCAACGTTAAATGCCACGCAGAAACCAGACTAAGTCGAAAGTTAGATATCGGAAGTGTTGTTTATGTTGCAAGAACAAACAAAAATGGTAATATAATATTAAATTCAAAGCCGTGTAATGGTTGTATGAATCATTTAAAAGCAAGAGGTGTTAAAGAAATATATTATACTGTTTCTGAAAACAAATATGAAAGGATAATATTATGAATAATAAACCAAAAACACATTGCTTCTGTTCTGATAATCATGTTTTTCCTGTGTGCGGTAATTACAGTTCTATATATAACACAAATAAAATAATAACGTGTAAAACTTGTATAAGAATTGTAAAAAAACTGATGAAATTATTACCAAAAAAGGAGTATAAATTATGAGTAATTTTTTCGATTACTTTTTTGAAGTTTCGATTGATGAATTTAATAAAATGTTTATTGTTTCAAACACATTAGATGATATGGATTATTTTAATTGTTTTGAAAGGAGATAAAATGAATAATATTAGTTTATCTCCGATACTTATAGAATTAGAAAGGATATATAACGAACTTTTTAAAGTTTATAATTTAAAATGTCCAAATCCAATAATAACAATACAAACAAAAGGCCGAGGAAATTGCTTGGGGTGGCACAGCAGCGAACGATGGGAAAACAATAAAGAAAAAATAACAGAAATAAATATTTGCGCCGAAGTTTTAAATAAAAATCCAGTAGAAACATTAGTTCACGAGATGGTTCATCACGCCAATCATTGTGATAAAATAGAGGATTGTAGTTCAACTCAATATCATAACAAAGAGTTTAGAAATAGAGCGGAACAATTTGGTTTAAAATGCGATAAATCTCTTAGGTTTGGATGGGGTATAACAAGTATAGATGAAAAATTATTAAATATTTTAAAAGACATAAAAGTAAACTATGATATATTTAAAATATTCAGAACAGAAGATTTACATATTCCCGCAAAAACAAAAATGAAGAAGTATAGATGTAGTTGCACAACGGTAAGGTGTGCCGTAGAGCTTCAGGCAAAATGTTTAAAATGCGGCAATGATTTTGAACTTAAGGAGGAATAAAATGGCAATAATTTTAATTTCCGCAGTATTAGTAGCAATAGTTTTAACGTATCCCGAATGGAGTTATAAGCAATGGTATTACAAATCAAAAAACCGATGTATTAAAAATAATAGTTATTTTTCTGGAAAATAAAATGCTACCATTTATTAAAACAAAACCAGAATACGAAAACGAAACAGGAACACTGTTTTGGGTAGACAAGGATTTAACTAAATATGCCAAAGAATTGAAGTTAAAAGAAGTGGTTGTTTTTTATATAGAAACCACAAATAAATATAGAACAAGATTAATAACAGAAAAAGGACACTCGGTGTATGAAGATACCGCAACGGAAGGGATTTGTGTTCATTTAGAGATGATGGCGTTAACAAGAGGATTAAAATGATTTTAAAATCTATTGAATATATTAATTTTCAGTTATTTTCAGAAGCAAGTATTAATTTTGAAAAGATTAATGCTATTACTGGCGTTAACTTAGATTCTCCCGATGAATCCGCCAATGGTTCTGGAAAAACAACAGCTGGAATATCAGGAATTTTGTTTTGTTTATATGGAAAAGTAGACGGTATTAATATCGTAGATTTACTTCGCATTGGCGAGAAGAAAGCGAGTGTTAAGTCCGTTTGGGAGGATAACGGCAAAGAAATTGTAATCATAAGAACAATACCAAGTGCATTAACTATCACAATTGACGGCGATGATTTTGACGGCAACACAATAGCGTTGAAAGAACGATATATAAATGAACATTTCGGAACATGCGAAGATTTTAGAATGTTTAGAACCATTGATTCAGAACAAGGAATAAATCTTTTGAGTTTGGGAGGAACCGCATTAAGAAAAACAATGATGTCATTTATTGATGAAGAGTGCGCTGTTTGGAGAGATAAAGTTTTAGATATTAAATCAGAACGAGAAAAGTTTGGAAAAGATAAAAGACCGTATAAATTTTATTTATCTAAAAAGAGATTAGAAGTTTTAAAATCAAATCAAGAAAAATTTGAATTAAGTATTAAAGAAGCCAAAGAAGAAACAAAAAAGCAAGATGTTTTAATTTCAGATATGAGAATAAAGAAAAGCGGAGTTTTACAAAAAATAGAATCCAACAAAAATCAAATCAAAGAAATCCAGAATAGTATAAAAGACTTAGATTTTAAATTTTGTCAATTTCAGAAATCGGCAGATTGTGCGCCGGTTGAAACGATCATTAAAATAGACTATGAAACAAAAGCAAAAGCGGCTGAGCAGCAATTAGACGTAAAAGAAAAAGAGTTGGAAGAAATAAAAACCGAATTAGAAGAAATACAAGATAACATTAATAACGTAAAATTAGAAGTAAAAGAATCGGAAGTAATGATTGCTAAATACATTGGAGATATAACAAAATTAAACACAGAAATAAAAAATTTAGACGTGGTTAAATCAAATAGCAAATGTGATAGATGTGGGGCGCAAGTAACTGAAGAAAATAAAAACAGTTTTAAAAAAGAAAAACAAGAAATAATATCAAGATATGAAAAAACAATTGCTGAAATTGATACTAAAATACAATCTGTTAATTTGGGGTTAAATAATCTTATAGAATCAGAATTATGTAAAAAAACAGAACAGAAATCAGTTGAAAAGATAATATCAGAATTGCGTTCAGGTATGAAACAATTACAGAATTTGAAAGACAAACAAACCGAGGCTATAAATAATCAAGAAAAAGCAATTGCCAAACAGAAAGCCGAATCGGAGAGCAGAGAAACTTTGATAAAAGAAGCCATTGAGCAAATTGAAGGACACAATAATAAAATAAAAATATTAACCAAAGATAACGCGGGATTAAAAAACGACATGACTCGGCTTGAAGAACGGATAGAAGCAGAAACCGATTATACGTCAGTTTTTGAAAATACCTTAACGGTTTTAGAACCAAGACAATTAAAATTAAAAGAATACATATTAAAATTAACAGAAGCATTTAAATTTGAAAATTACAAATATACTCAACAAGATATTGAAATTTGCCAAGAAGCAATACGAACAATAGATTCGTTCGCGGGTTTTTACATCGAAGAATGGTTGCAACAGTTAGAAATAATAATAAATGATTTATTAAGAACAATGAATTTACGTATAAAGTTTTTATCAACCAAAGATTTTATTGAAGTTTATGATAACGAAAAAACGCTAAAATATGGGCAATTAAGTTCTGGGCAAAAAACATTTTTAAATGCCATATTTAAGTTGGCCATTTTACTTCACAAGGGGCAAAATGATGGAATATTTCTTGCCGATGAAGGATTTTCTGCAATGGATAAAGTAAATCTATCTAAATTTATAACCGTTTGTAATGGATTGAATATACAAGTTACCTTTATTTATCAAAATATTGATAGAATAGAAACCGTAAATTATATTAATGTAGTTAGAAAAAACGGAGAAAGTCAGATAGAATGATTTGAGAAAGGAAAGCAAATGGATAATAAATCTGCGATTCACATAAACACCCGCAATCCTCCTCAAACAGAGGAGTGTAAAAAATATTATTTAGCAAGGGCAGAAGCAAAAAGAAATCGTAAGAAAGAGGCTCGACTGTATCGGAAGAAGTGGCACATAGAATAACCTTCTCGGCAATACCAAGGGAAAGGCAATTATGAAAAAAGCAGTAAGAATACTTATAACCGTAGTATTCTTTATCCCAGCAATGTTCATTTTACCTATTGCCGCTTTGGGGTATTGGGTAGAAAGCAAAGACGCAACTTATCCAGAAGCGTTAAACATAATTTACGCTATATTCTTCAACCGAGAATTATATGAATAATAAAAACGAGATAAATAAAATAGCATTGGTTTTTTTCCTGGGGTTGGGAGAGCAATTACTATATACGCTATATTTGTTGGCTGTTAACCGATATTTAATGTGGCAATCAAGTTTTTTAATGCTTGTGTATATGACTTTATATTTATTGATTATTAATTATGCAATGAAAGATTCTAAAAATTCCTTAATATTATTATTATCATATGCCCTTGCCAGTAGTGTTGGAAATTTCATCGCCCTGTCATTAAGGATTATAAAATGAGAAAATTAACTCGGAATTATTTAAAACTATTGAATGAAATTATAAATATTAAAAATCCATTTGATACTGAAATCATAGGAAATATACATTACGACAGATGCTATCCATTTTTAATGTTATCAAACCACACAAAGCAAGCAAAATATAATTGCGTTATTAATAGTGGAGCTCATGGAGAAGAAGCACAGACGATTGATATTTTAATTAGGTTTTTGCAAGAATTTAATACAGAATATTTATCATCATATAATTTTCATATATTTCCAATAATAAATCCGTTTGGATATTCTTATAATTGTAGAAAAAACGGAAATAACAAATACGGTAATACTGGGTTCATTCAAAAAATACCGGCCAGATTAACAGAAGAGGCTATTTTAATCGGTAATAATATACCAAGAAAAATAGATATATTTATTGATATTCACAGTGATAATAAAAATGGATTTTATTTATATGAAAGAAAACGTCCAAATAAACCAAGTTTAGGCGGAGTTTGTTTAGATGAATTAAGAAAAAACAAGATACCAATATTGGAAAATGAAACCGTTTATAAAGAAAAATGCAAAGACGGAATTATTATTGCTCCAGAACGAGACGGCAGTATGGATGATTCAATGTTTTCAAGAGGTGTAATATATTCTATATGCGTTGAAATACCCAGAAAAATTCCAGACGATCAACAATTAATCGGCGGGTTGATGTTAATAAATTCGTTGTTAAAAAATTTTAGGGAGACAAAATGACGAAACGGCGCAGGAATTGTAAAAAAACGGAAAATAGAAAAAAGATAGTTAGATTCTGTAACGTAATTCCAATTGGCGTTGACGGTTTTGAATTAACAGAAAAAAACAATAAAGTGCGACATAATGGTATACCCGTTGGAACTATTAAAGAAATCATACAAACCAAATCCGGGTTTGATATTATAGCCGAGTTAAATCATGATATTTTTTGAAAAATTATTCTTACTATTATTTGCGCATTGTCTTTCTGATTATGTTTTTCAAAACGATTTTATGGCGAGAGGTAAAAGAAGAAAATTCAATAAATATTGGTATATAATGCTATTAGCGCATAGTATTATAAACGGAGGGTTTGTATATTTGTTTATTGGGAATATTTATTTAGGATTCTTAGAAATCGGAATACATTTTATCATTGACTTTTTAAAATGCGAAGAAAAAATAGACTTACAGGTTGATCAAACGTTACACGTTATTAGTAAAATAATTTATACAATATTTTAGGAGATTAAATGCAAGATATAAAGCCAATGGGTGCCTTAGGATTACCAAAAGGTCAAAAAGGAATAGATAAATTAGAATCATTATACAAAGATTCCAACTATGTATCCGAACCCAAATATGATGGAAGCAGATACCTTTTGAACAAATCACTTGAAGGAATATTTTTAACATCAAGAAGAGAATCCGTTAATGGCGGAATGTGCGAAAAATCCGCCAATGTTCCTCATATAATCAACGAAACCTTAGATATACCAAACAAAACAATATTGGACGGGGAAATTGATATTGAAGAAGGAAGAAATTTTCATTATGTTCAAGGAGCAATGGGTTCTTTACCAGAAAGAGCAATTAAAACCCAATACGAACAACAAAAATTATATTATAAAGTCTTTGATATTTTAGAATTTGATGGAGAAAATATTAGACAGATTCCGTTAATTAAAAGAAGAGAATTATTGAAAGGAATATTTTCAAAATATGAGTTTGAATATATTAAATTGGTTCCGCAGATAAGTTCTGAACAAAATAAACGGAAAATGTTTTCTGAAGAAATTGAAAAAGGAAATGAAGGTATAATATTAAAAAATTTAAGTTCAATATACACAGAAGGAAAAAAACCAGTAAATTCTTGGTATAAAGTAAAATTAGTAAATACATACGATGGAATTGTTATAGGATATAATCAGGGATTGGGAAAATACGAAGGAACGGTTGGAAGTTTAATAGTTGCTCAATATTTAAACGGAATTTTAACTCCGGTCGCCGATGTTGGCGGAATGACCGATGAAATGCGGACGGAATTTAAATTAAGAATAGATAACAGAGAAAAAATCATAATTGAATTTAAAGCACAAGAACCCGAAGTTAATCATAGATACAGGCATCCTCGTTTTTGTAGAGTTCGGGAAGACAAAAATGAAAGGGATTGTTTATATGCTCAAAAATAAATGGTTTGATTTTTATAAGCATAGAGTAAATAACTCATACGAGGAGTATTTTAATAAAAAATATTCTGTTTTTTTAAACTATTTAAAATTACACATAAAACCAAATTATAATGTTTTGGAAATTGGGTGTGGAACATCTTTAGTTACAAAATATTTATATAAAAATGATATAAATTTCAAGGTGATAGATAACAACAGAAATATGTTGGAGTTATCAAGCATTAATTTAAAAAACAAAAAAGTTATAAACGAAATTTTTGATATTAGAAATCAATTGAAGGGAAAATATGATGTAATATATTCTCATGGTGTTTTGGAGCATTTTAACCCCAATCCATTACATCAAATCATTAAAAATCAGTTAAAAGTGTGTAAATTTTTAGTTCATTATGTTCCTTCGGAAAAATACCAGACTCCGAGTTTTGGCGATGAAATGCTATTAAATAAAAAAGGATGGAAAGAGTTAGCAAACCCGGATAAAATAATTGGCTTTAACAACGATTTTGATTTAATACTAATTTGGGATAGAAGATGATAAATATTTCCGAAAATATAATATTAACCAAGAATTGTTTAAGACTAATGGGAAGACAATTCAATAAATTATTTGTATTATACCCAGTAATTAGTAGGTCAAAAACCTGGGATGTGTTATGGATGTGTGAGTGCGATTGCGGAAAATTAACATTAGTAAAAGCTACAGATATAAAATCCGGCAAAATAAAATCATGTGGTTGTCTATTATTGGAAATAAATAAAACCCGCATTTTAAAAGGAAAAAATAATCCTCGATATATAGATGGAAGAAGCCATAAAGATCACTATTGTATAAAATGCAGAAAAAATAAAATAAGTATCGGCAACTTTTTTTCCGGAAAACAACAATGTAAAGAATGTTATAAAAAAACATTATCGGGTTTAAACAATCCCAATTATAAACATGGAAAAACATACAATAATAAATGTATTAATTGCAATTGTAAAATTAGTGAAAACGCAATTCGTTGCGTAGAATGTGCGGGAAAACAAACATCAATTCGACAAAAGGGAAGAAACAATCCCATGTGGGGGAAAACCAGAAAACACGGCAAAGGCGGTAGATATAAAGATATATGGATGAAAAGTTCTTATGAAATAAAATACGCAATATGGTTAGATAAGAATAGAATCCCATGGCAATATGAACCCAAAGCGTTTGATTTGGGTAATACGACATATACACCAGATTTTTATTTACCAGAATCTGATGAGTGGATTGAAATAAAAGGTAGATGGCACGAAGATGCCAAAGAAAAGTTTGATAAATTTTCAAAACTTTATAAAAGTTTAACAATAGTCGTTTTGGACACAGAATATTTAAAACAAAAAAATATAATATGATAATATTCAAAATAATAATTTCTATTATCTTAGCCGCCCTGCTCGAATCTCTTGAAGAATTGGAGATAGAAGGAAGAACCAAACATGGATGGGCGAGGGGATTACCAACCAGAAGGATTAATAATGTATTGATAATGGTTTTAATAGGGAAAGAAATTACAATGTACCATGTTTTTATGCTGTTATTAAGCGGATTATTTTTCCATTCGTGTTTTATTTTTGTTAAATGGAATATATCAACAGAATTATTTGTTCTTTCTGCGCTAAGTTTTTATTTTATAATAGAAGATTTTTTTTGGTTTTTGTTAAACCCGTGTTATAGAATAAAAAACTTTAAAGCCGGAAAAATTTCTTGGCATAAAAGATGGCTACTTGGAATTCCGCTATCTTATTGGACGGGGTTAATAACAAGCGGATTGCTGTTATATTTGGGAAATGTATTAAAATAGTCTTTTTAAAGCATTTTAGCATTTAAACGGGTATTTACCCTGTTTTACAGTAATATAGCCTTAAATGAGCCTCTAAAGGCTAAATAGGGGTAGTTTTAAAGGGCATTGCTGCCGCAAACTCCAGAGAAATAAAAATAAATGGTGCATATCAGGCAATAGAATGATATATTTATAGTGGTAGGCATCTGATCTTCCGCCTTATCCCGGAAGGTTAGGTCGCACCTAACTGATTTCGGAACCGGCACACCGGTGCAAGCGTGAATACCCGAAAAAGAACGACAATTATTCCGCACAATTATTATTAATGTTAAAGATGGAGATAAAAATGAATATAATAAATATTATTAAGCGTCATTTTTTTAGATTGATAAAGTCTATTAGAATGGCGTTTTTTGTTGTTAAAGAGACACAGGAATCTCCGGATTCAATCAATAACGCATTTGAAGAACATAGAGGATGCAAAAATCAAGAAACGGCGTTGTATAATTTAACAGCAGGCGGATGTATATTATTATTATCATATGGAACCGGCCGGGGTTTTGAGTATTGCGAAAAGGATATTGTATGAAATTAATAGTTTCGGAAGAACAACTATATAAACATTTGTTAAAATTAGGAAATCATAACTGGGATTTAGAAACAAAAGCAAAAACGCACGAAAAAAAACAATATTATTATTACAGAAAAATGATGATTGAAGGCATAATGCGGTTTGCTTTTGGAAAGTTTGATACGTTTCCGCAATTAGACACGCATATGATAGATTTGTTAAAAAAGGCATACAAATGAGTTATAAAACAAGATCAAATTATAATATTCCAATATGTTTAAAATTTGATTGTTTAAATAGAAACAAAGGATGCAATGATTGCATAAAATTTGATAAATTTTGCATAGATGAAAAGACTAAATTAGAAAATACATCTATTGGTTTTTCAATCGGTAAAGGATTTAAAGGCGATAATAGAGGATTATTATATTTTAGAATACGGTTTTAACACATAAGGAGAAGTCATGAAATTTCAGTTAAAACAAAGAGTTAAGTTACCAGTAGAAGTTCATAAAGACATATCAGGAAGAATACTTTCGATTTGGATTGGAGATGACGGTATTCAATACAAAGTCAGATATTTTTGGGAAAGCAAACCAACGGAAGTTTACTTTTTTGAAGATGAATTGGAGGGAATTTAAATGCCGTATATTAGCTCAACCGATGGACGGCGAATACAATTACAACAAAGAGCTACTGCGTTAACCGCCGGAGAACTAAATTACCAAATCTTTTCTCATATGAAACACGGTTTTACCACCGTATTTGATGCAGAAATTAAAATAAAAGCAATGGTTAAAAATTTTTTAGGAGACCAGCCAAATTATCAAAAATATAATGATATGACTGGGGCTTTGGTTAGATGTGCGAAAGAAGTTGAGCGCAGACTGAATGTTGGACACCAAGTTTTGTTGGATGTTTTAAATGAATACGATAAAGAAATAAATATTTACGAAGACAAAAAAATTATTGAAAACGGAGATGTTTGAAATGAAAATCAGTGAAGTTGAGTTTGAAAAAATCTTAGATTCTTTGTGCGAAGAAAATTTTATTAAAGTGAATGAGTATTGTCCGATCTGTAATAGGAATCAAGACATATTATCACAAAATAATTATAAATGGCACTTACACAAATTGCGCGCATTTGAACACATACGAGCTATATGCTTTGGTGCTAAAATAACAAAATGTAATCATGATTTTACGTGTTCAAAGTGCGGAGAAAAAGGAGAATCATTGTGAAAATAAGAATTGCAAATACATGGAAGCCCGGATACGGAAAAATAAGTAATATTAAGAATTGGATTTTTACAGGATTTCAATTCGGAATAACAGACCGTATAGCAACCGGATATATACATATATGTATTGTTGTCTGTAATTTTGAATTTGATTTTGAAATTTAAAAATATGATAAATATATTAATATTCAGCGATATACATATAGACAAAAAATCTCTTGAGGAATGTAAAATAATTCTTGAAGAAATAAAGACTTTATGTATTACAAATAATATAAATCGGGTTATTTCTCTCGGAGATAATTTTGACAGATTATATCCAGAACCTGAATGTCAGGATTTGTTTTCTCAATTTATAAAAGATTTAGACCGAGAGCTGATTATTATAGTTGCGGATTCTCACGAATCGGAAACAAAAAAAGAATCAATATTAAATCATTATTCCATTTTATATGGTAAGGTAAAAACAGCAAAATCATATATTGATGACAATATGTTTTTCGGCCATTTTGCGGTAAAAGAATCAAGAAAAGGATTTGGAAGTAAAGTATCAACAGAAGATTTAAAACAATATCGTAAAGTTTTTTTAGGACACGTTCATAGTTTCGAAAGATTTGGCGAAATTTATCAATTAGGAAGCAGTAGATTTGTTAATTTTGATGAAAAAGATGATAAAAAAGTAGTCGCAATTATAAAAGATTTTGGAGACCAAAAAGAAACTTTGAATTTTATAGAATTAGAAACACCATATACGATGAAGCAGTTTGATATAAATGGAAATTTGAAAGAAACATTATCAATATTGGATGGTTTGGATTCAAAAACAAAAGTAAAAATTAGAATATTAAACTTTGACGATTTTAAGAATTATATAAATGAAGAAAAACGATACGAGCAAAAGTTTTTTAAATATATAAGAGAAAATAAATTTGAAACCAATAAAGTTGAAGTTAAATCCGACGTAAAACCGGAAAAAACAAAAGAATCATTTTTAAAATATTTGGATAAGAATAAAGTTAATGCAGATGTTAAAGACATTTTGAAAGGAGCCCTGAATGGTAGAGTATAACCAAATCATTGCATTAGTTTGTATGTTTGGCGGGTCTGGGTTAAGCGGTTGGCTTCTGGGCAGAAACGATGTTCCTATGAATATGATAAATATTTTATTGTATGTGTTATCTACACTATGTCTTATTATCGGAGGATTCATTTTTGGTAAATTAAGTTAATATTATCAAATAACATAGGAGAGGGTAAATGAAAAAAATTGTATTAAGTATGTTAAAAGTTTTAGGAATATTGTTGCTTGTTATTTTTGTGAACAAAAACTTAGAAATTGTAAAACAAAATAAAGAATATATACTCAGAGATAAATTATTAAATTCTTCGGTTATTGTTTTTAATACAGAAGGAAATGGATCTGGAACATTAGTCGCCAAGGGAATGCGTTCATCATATATTTTAACATGTAACCACGTTGTTATTAAAGAAGAAAAACCAGTGAAAAATAAACACGGTAAAAAAATAGTCGCAGACAATAGAATATGGGTTGCATTCGATATTGGTATAAAACAACGAGTGTATTACCCCGCAGAAATAATAATTGCTGATAAAACAGTTGACTTAGCATTAATTTGCGTAGAATCAAGACTTCCCGGAATTAACATAAGACCAATTGCAAACGTTGAGCCTCAAATTGGCGATGCAATGATTGTTGTCGGAAACCCGCTGGGGGTTGTTAGAAACTATGCTCAACAACATTTAACAAATAAAGAAAATAACTTTTATATTACAAGCGGGTTGTTGACATTTGGAAATTCGGGAGGCGGATTATTTAATGTCGCGGGAGAATTAGTTGGAGTTCCTGAGAGCGTTAGAATGACTCCGGTTTATGGAGACCGCGGAGAGGTTTTTTGGGCCGCGGAAAGTTCGCTTGGATTTTCTGTTGATTTGCCCACTATTAAAAAGTTTTTAAAAGAAAATGGGTTTAAAAACATTTTACAAAAGGATTAAAAATGAAAAATAATAAATCATGCTAACATTCAAATTAACTAATATTTATAATAATAAGAATAAAATTTATATATTTCATCGTCCTGATAAGGAATTGAAAATATATGCTGATTATTCTAACAAACCATATTATTATCGTCCAGATAATAAAAACGGAAATATAAACGGATATTTTGGTGGTAAGTTTACAAAAACGATTTGTAGAGACCCGTATATGATAAAAAGTTCCGCTCCGTATGGTAGTGCGGAATCAGATTTAAATTATTGTAAGCAATATTTATTAGATAGAGTTTCTATTGAAAAAGCAAATTTAAAATGGGTTGTGATTGACATAGAGACCGCATCTAAGGTTGTTCCGAATCCAGCGATTGCACCGGATGCCATAACCTGTATAACGATTTACTGTAATTACACCGAGGAATATAAAACATTCTGGCTCGAAGATTATAAAACCGAATATTTAATGCTTGATGCTTTTAGTCATTATTTAGCAGACCTAAGAGTTGATATTATTATTGGTTTCAATATAAATGGTTATGATATGCCGTATTTAGTAAATAGATTCAAAGATTTTGCAAAAATAGTTAGTCCAATCGGAGAAGTGCATTATAAAACCGGCTATCCCATTGGCGTTGGCGTATTAGACTATTATACCACAATAAAAAAGATATATAAATATAAGAGAAATACATTAGATTTTATATATTCAACTGAGTTTAAAAAAGAACTTGATACAACCAAATATAGGTTTGATGTTTTGGCTCCTATAATTAAAGAAAAAAATGTATTTGACGTAAGAAAAATTATAGAGTTAGAAAAAAAACTTAATCTTATTCCTTATGTAGACGAACTTCGTAGAATTACAAAAACGACTTGGGATGATTTAGATTATTATTCTTTAATGATTGATAATTTAATTCTTCAAGAATCAAGAAAAAAGAATGTTGTTTTGCCGTCTAAACCAAGCGAAGAAGAAAAGATTAAACGAGCGGAAGAAGACATTGTTGGTGGATATGTATACGCTAAAACAGGTAGATATGAAGGAATAACGCTTGCTGATATATCCGGGACTTACCCCAGTTTAATTACAACATTTAATTTAGACCCGAAGAATTTAACGGATAAATCAGGGGTTGATGTTGTTAAAGTAAAGAATGTCTATATTAAACAAAACAATCAGGCAATCGTTCCAACGATTTGTAAACGACTAATAGAAGCCCGCAAAGAACTGCAAAAACAATTAGAAGGAAAACTCGGTGAAGAATATGAATTAATCAAGAAAAAGGACGAAGCAACAAAAGCCCTCACGAATACGGTCTACGGAATACTTTTGTTTCGCAATTCAAGAATATTTAATAAAGATATTGCGAGTACTATCACATATTTAGCGAGATTTTTAATTAGATACTCAGCGTTTTATTTACGAAAATTGGGCTATCCAGTCGTGGTTTCAGACACCGATAGTATTTTCTTTCAATCAACAGACGCAAAAATGGTTGACGTTTGTAACAATGAAATAATACCGAAATGGTTAAAACACTTTGGAAAATCAGAAGGAAATCTTAAATTTAAATACGAAGGTTATTTCAAAGATTTATTAGTTATAGGAAAAAAACATTATAGAGGAAACTTTGTAAAAGCAAACGGAGAAGAAAAGATTACTGAGAAAGGTATTGAACGCGTGAGACGCGATACTTCAAAGTATCAAGAAAAATTTATTGAGAAATTATTTGATTATGTTTTAGAAGGAAAAGACGAACAATCTATATTATCATGGATAAAAACCGAAGTTGAAAACTTTAAAAACAATTCAATAATAGATATATCAGCTCCTTTTCAATTAAATAACAATGACTATAGTTCCGAACCCGTATTTATTCGGGCGGCTAATTATACGGAAGAAATAATACCGGGATTTAAAAATCAATGGCATGATTATTTATATTACTGCTATGTTGAGTCTTTTGGAGAATCGCAACGAACATCTTCCAGAATGTTAAAGAATAAAGAAACCGGAAAGAAAGAAAAGAAAACGTCAACAACAACGGTTTTAAAGAATGTTTTAGCCTTTGATGGTTCAGATACTTCAATCATAAAAGCAATAGATTGGAAGAAAATGATTGAAAAAAATATTTATGACAAAAGCGAACGTATTTTTGAAGCAATGAATTGGGATTTAAATGAATTAAAATCAGTTTGTGGACAACTGAAGGTTAAAAAAGAAAAGAAAGAAAAAATATTTGATACTATCTTCGGCTGCGAAGTTGAAGTTTGTAAACAAAATGATAAGCAAATCTGTAAAAACAAGAATGAAGACCCGTGTTTATGTCCAAAAAATAATGATAATAGTATTTACGAAGATGATAGTTTAATAAAAACAGAAGAATTGCAAAAAGCACAACCATATTACTCGGAGTAAAAATGGAAAATAATATACAATTATTTTTAGGCGATAATAGAAATGTATTGAAAAATATTGCAGAAAATTCGGTGGATTCCGTGGCTTGCGACCCGCCCTATGAATTGGGGTTTATGGGCAAAAAATGGGATTCTACCGGAATTGCCAATGATGTTAATTTGTGGAAAGAAGTGTTGCGAGTATTAAAACCAGGCGGTCATTTATTGGCGTTTAGTGGAAGTCGAACATATCATAGAATGGTTTGTGCGATTGAAGATGCTGGTTTTGAAATTAGAGACCAAATTATGTGGGTTTATGGTAGTGGATTTCCTAAGTCTTTAAATATTGGTAAAGCGGTGGATAAATTACTGGGAAACGAAAGAGACGTTGTTGGTATCGGAAAGTCGGGAAATCCAGAAACCCACACAGCGAGTTTAAATATGAGCCAAGTTAACAATAACACTTTTGGTGGTGAGTTTGAAGTTACAAAAGGCGATTGGGAGGGCTGGGGAACTGCGTTAAAACCAGCACACGAACCGATTGTTCTTGCGAGGAAGCCTATCTCGGAAAAAACCATCGCTGAAAATTGTCTTAAATGGGGGGTTGGAGGAATAAATATAGATGGATGCAGAATATCAACCAAAAACACGTATCATTATAATCGTAAAGGTGGAAATACTGGAGCGGTTTCATGGAATGGTTTAAATTGTGAAGTTTCGGCAGATAGCAACCCATTGGGTAGATTTCCTGCTAATCTTATCCACGATGGTTCTGATGAAGTAACAGATTTATTTCCGAATACAAAAAGGGGGCATATCAGCGGATATAATTTTGAAAAAGGCAATCAAGATAATCCAGCGAGGAATGTAACAAATATTAAATCTGGTATTCATTTCGGAGATTCTGGTTCTGCCGCCCGATTCTTCTATTGCGCCAAAACAAGTTCAAAAGAGCGTGATGCTGGGTTAAACAATTTTAACGATACAGAAAGAATCCGGCAAGGTCTTGCCGGAGAACACAAAAACACGTTTTCAAAAAATTCACATCCGACGGTTAAACCTATCGCTCTTATGAAATATTTAATAACTTTAATTACTCCGAAGAACGGGGTTGTTTTAGACCCATTTATGGGAAGCGGTTCAACTGGAGTTGCGGCAAAACTATTAAACCGTAAATTTATAGGAATTGAATTAAGCGAAGAATATATAAAAATAGCTTCAGAAAGAATAAAAAACGCTAAAACAGAAGAAGATACACAGCCAGAGGAGAAAACAGATGCAATTTAATAAAGTAATTATTGCAGGTAACTTAACGCGCGGAGCAGAAGTTTTGTATACACCCAAAGGAATGGCGTATGTAAACCTAAGAATGGCAGTTAATCGTAAATTTAAAAATAAGTTAGGAGAAATTAAAGAAGAAACCGTATATTTAACAGTTGTTGCATGGGACAAACTTGCTGAAAGTTGCAAGACGTTGACAAAAGGGTTTCCAATTTTTGTAGAAGGTTCTTTATCGCAAAGAGAATATGAAAAAGAAGGTATTAAACATCAAGTTATTGAAGTCAGAGCAGAAACAATTAAGTTTTTAAAAAATCCCAACGAAGGTGTTGTAACAAATAATATAGAAAGCCCAGAAACAGTTACAGGAGAACCAAATGCAGAAGCTTAGTGTTGCAGAAATTGAAAAAAAATTGAACAAAAAGATCAGAAAAGATTGTGTTTCGGTCGGTTGGGATGTTGCTGAACACCAGACAGGAAATTGCTTACTCAAAACCAACAAAACCGATATTGAAATAGTGAGCTTAGATAAGATTATCACAAATCCTAAAGATGATATAAAACATCGGCTGGATTATTTTGTGATGGAATTAGAAAAATACAAACAGAGTATGCCAGAAAGAAAAGAATGGAGAATTAATATTATCGAGGATAGTTTTCTTGGCAACAATATAATGACGCTAAAAAGTTTGGTAAGATTTTCAACCGCCATTTATTTAATATTTAAAAAAGACGTTGATTATCAAGATTTTTTAATGCCAATGCAGGTTCGTTCCAGAATTGGGTTTAATCAAAAAAACGAAGAAGAAATTCAGAAAATAAAGAGAGGGGTTTTTTCTAAAGGAAAAAATAAAGGCAAAGAAAAAAAAGTAGATTTAAAAGCATTAGTAAAGGGGTATTTAAAACGCCAGTTTAATGTGTCAATAGAAGACTCGGATGAAGCAGACGCATTTGGATTGGCACTCGCTGGTCTTTTAGCATAAAACAAGCAAAGGAGAATAAAATGGGAAACAATGCAGACGTGTCAGAAACCGTTCCCGAAGTGGTAGTAACCGAAACAAAACGCGGGCGCGGACGACCGAAGGGAAGCAAAAACAAGAAAGGAACAAAAGCAAATCCAGTTGTTGTGGAGGCGTAATAATGGTAGACCAAAATTTATTGCAAGCAGGTGATTTGATATTATTTCACGGCAATGGATTTCAACCCATTAGTTTTGGAATAAGAACTCTAACGCAGAGCTATTGGAATCATGTTGGAATTATTGATAGAGTTGGAGAAGACTTTTTTGTTATTGAAGCCCTGGGAAAAGTTGAAAAGAATAATATAAAGAAATATTTAGAAAATAAAAAGTATGACCTATGCGTTAAGCGACTAAAAAAAGACGCTTTTGAAAACGAAGAAGAATATTGGTTTGGAATAAAAACCGCCCTTGAGCGAGCCAATGAAGCCGTTGGTAAATCGTATGATGTTTGGTCAATAGTATATTTAGGTTTGTATTATACATTAAATATATTATGGAATCCAGTTGGTAAGCTATTAAGCGGAAAAACAAATAGGTTTGATATGAGGTCAAAGTTTTTTTGCTCGGAGTTGGTCTGCCAGGTATGTTATAAAATAAGTTCTAAAAACGATTTTTTGTTTCAAGGTAAGACAAAACAAAAGTGTAACATGACAACACCAAAAGATGTGGGTAAATCGAATAACGTAGAATATGTAACAGGAAATAATAAACTATAATATCTTCGGAGGATTGTTAAATGATTTCATCTAAAGATGCTGAAAAAGATTTTGATAAAATAGCATCAGAAACAATATCTGATACTCAAAAAATATTCAAAGCTTTGAAAATAGTATTGAAAGTTTTAATTGGTATCAGAAGCAACCAAAGAGGCGGAACCGAGGTTTTTAATGAAAAATACAAAACGGAAATATTTAAGCGATTGCTGTAAAGCTCAGATATTAACACGAGGGGGCGAACCCGATTTTCCATTCGATAAATGTGCGGTTACAATGTGGATGGAGTGTTCCAAGTGCCACAAGCCGTGTAATTTATTTTCAATAAAAACATCCAATAAAAATTTAAAGTTAACAAGGAAAGATCTTAATAAAATATTAAAATCGGAGGATTTTTAAAATGTGGAGATTTAAATTCAGTTGGAATCCGCCAGATACATACACTAATTTATTTTTAGGAGTTGGACTGGCAATTGGGAAATACGAATATGGGATTGTTTTATGCAATTTATTTATTGGATTTACAAAAGAATATTGCTGGATAGACTAAAAGGAGGATTAATGTCAAATATACAGTTTAAACTACAAAGTTTGTGGAAATATAATAATATTGATGGTTTTCAAGATGAATTTCAAATCCGAGTACTAAACTTCATGTATTTTAACAATCCGTTTATACTGGGGGGTAAAACGGGAGTGAGACATTATATTATCCAAGTTTTGGGTTTTGAATTGGATATTGTTGTTAAATAGTCTTTTTAAGGCATTTTAGCACTTAAACAGGTATTTACCCTAATTTATGGTAATATAGCCTTAAATGAGCCTCTAAAGGCTAAAATAGGGTAGTTTTGCGGGTGCTTCCGACAGAAGTCTAATATATTTTGGCACATTTAATGTTTTATAATGATATACTTAAATTGAAAGCATTTTACTAACGAAAGGATGAATATGTTTTTTATTTGGATATTTACTGGTGTTTTAGCCACTATAGGTCAATGGCAACCTGCAATAAATATATGGAATTGGTGCGGATTGCACCCTTTTTTAACAATATTATTAATTATATTTTTTGCATAAAATGAATGGCATAATAAGAATTAAAGAAAATATAAACAAACTTTGCCAAAAACATGGTATTAACTATTGCTCTGATATAAATAAAGAAGTATTAACCATAAAAGAAGATTCGAAAAAATTAAGCGATATATATTTACAGCTAAAAGAAATTGTTGGAGAGTTAGTTGAAATTGAAGAACGGCACAATTTTCCAAGATTTCATAATAAGATAGATAAAATAATAAAAGAAATGGAACAAACAGACCACGAAATAATAAATTTAGCAACGGTTTTAAAAATAAAGAGTAAATAATATGGAAAAAATAAACTTAACAAGTTATTTAGCTGGTGCTATCGAAGCTGCAAATAATACTGAAATGACTTCGTGGAGAAATGAATTAAAAGCTAAATTAAATTCTCCAGATTTGGTATTTTATGATCCTGTAGAAAGAGAGCAACAAAAAACGGGAAGACCTTCGGGAGAACAAGTCAAATTAATACAAAACTTAAAACAAGGTGGCGCATGGTATCAGTTTAAAAAAGAGATGAATTTGATTTGGTTTGGGAATATTAAACCCGATTCTGGGCATATTCCAGATATTTTCACGTTTTTAAGAACCCGTAAAATGGTAGATGGTAATGAAAACCGGGATTTAAATTATTTTGCCGATTGGGAAGCTGTATTAAGAAGTGATTTTGTTGTTGCAAATATAAAAAAAGATGTTCAGACCATCGGAACCATCGGAGAAATATTTGTTTCATATTTATTTAAAATACCGATTTATTTAATTATAGACGTTCCAAAAACACAATGCAATTCTACGCTTCTCCATTGGGTTTTAGAATCTGGAGGTGAAGTGTTTTATACTTTAAAAGAATGTTCCGATTTTATCAAAGAAAAATATCATATAAAATAGGAGAATTATGAGACAGCAAAAAATTTGGACAAAAGAAGAAATTGAATATTTAAAATTAAATTTTTCTCGGAAACTTAATACCGATTTAGAAAAAGAATTAAATAGAAGTTACGAGTCAATACACGGAAAAGCAAAAGGAATGGGATTAAAAAAAGATTTGGATTACATATATCCAAAAGCGGCTCCTAAACAGGAAAATCCAAAAAATAAGTTTAATATGAATAACATAAATTTGATTTCTGGTTTAAAAGAGCAACTAAGGTCTATTTCCGGAAGTAGTATAAAAACTAATAATAAATTAAACAAATCAGGCGATACGTTAGTTGTGCATTTTACCGATTGGCACGTTGGAAGATTGGTAAAAAATGAAGACGGAGTAGAAATATACAACACTGATATTTTTAAAGAAAGAGTAAATAAATTATTGCAAGAAATTTTGGTTTTGCTGGAGTTGTATATTAAAAAAGGAACACCAGTAACAGATGTTGTTATTTTATCTACTGGAGATATTTTAGATGGAGCTGGTATATTTGCCAGTCAAGAAACACAATCAGAATTGTCTCCACCAAGACAGGTTATGTTAGCAGTAAGTATATTAGTCAATTTTATAACAACATTAGTGGGTAAAGGATTGACGGTAAAATTCTATGGTGTTCGTGGAAATCACGGAGAAATACGCGGAGAAAAAGGAAAAGCAAAAGACCCAGAAGCCAACTGGGACACTCAACTATATTTAATTCTTGATTTTTGGGCAAAAACAATAAAGTCAAATAAAGTCGAAATATATTATTCTGAACTCGATTATCTAAACTTTGCAATTCGAGGATGGAAATATCACATCAGACATATTGCTCCCCAGCAAACGGATACTCCGAGTGGAAAAGCAAAATTTTTGGGATGGGCAAAACAACACAGATGTGAAGTTATTGTGTACGGACATTACCACCACGCGGCAATTTCTGATCGTTCTGGTATAACCGTAATTAGAGGCGGTTCAATGACAGGCGCCGATGAATATTCCGAGCAATTAGCAGAAGAAGCAGACCCGATACAAGTGATTTGGGGATGCTCCAAAAATCGGCCGGTTACGTTTATTTATTTAGTGGATTTGGGAAAAAGAAAAAATATTTAAAATATTGGAGGAATATAAATGGGAGAAATGCGTAATTTTTCAACAGGAGCCACTCGTAATAGCGAAGAAGGTAAATTTGACTTTGAAGGATTTTTGAGTCCAATAGTAATTGAGGCATATGGGGAATATATGAATAAACATCGGTTGCAAGCCGATGGTAAATTACGAGATTCAGACAATTGGCAGAAACATTTTGGAGAAAACCATTTTTCGGTTTGTATAAAATCATTGTGGCGGCATTTTTTGGATCTGTGGTTTTTACATCGAGGATATACAAGGATAGATAAGCAAACCGGTTTAAAAGTTACAAAAAAAGAAGCGTTAATGGCCATTTTATTTAATACAATGGCGTATGCCGATAAATTGTTAAAAGACGAACAAAACGAGAAACCCATTGATAAAATTCAAAAAGCATCATTTTGAAATTCCAATAACCAAATATTTATTATTGGAGACTGAATTAAAATTACAATGAAAGGATTGAATAATGCAATATGATGAAATTATAAATTATTTTACATCTGAAGAAAATATTATAAAATTATTGTCTCGATTAAAAGAAGAATGTTTTGATATTATTGACGATTATGCTTCGCAAATTGTTGCAGGAACAATTACAACTTCAGACGAAATGAGAAAAGCAAAACAACAATTGGTGGGTATATATGCTTTTTTACAACCAATATATTCAAAAGCAATGTCTTTAAAAAAACAAGAAGAATACAGATATTTTTCGAGAGCAAAAACAACACAAGAGAAATTTTCGGCGGCTACCGAAGTTGTTATTGCAAAAGATTACGTTAGAGCATACCGAAATTGTCGCGATTTGATTTTTGGATACTTAAAGTCGGCGGAAGCCTTAATTTATGATTTTAAGGATGGTATTGAACAAAACAGAAATGAATATCAAAGAGGAAAAACAGAATAAATGTCTCGTATAATTGTTTTAGATGAAGGTGGGTTTAAACATTCTGCGATATTTGCTCATATGAACAATGAGAAAATGTCGGCGGTATTTACTTATTTGCGAATGATTTTTGGTAGATTAAAACTATTAAATGCCACGTTAAATGATGTTGTCATAATAGCGCACGACTGGGGTAGCTGGAGAAAAAAAGAAGATCAAAATTATAAACGAAACAGGCAGCAATTAAGAGAGCAAAAGAAATCCCCAGAGTGGTGGACAAAACAATATAATAATTTCAATGATTTTTATTCTGAAATGGAAATTAGTTTGCCATTTCATCACATAAAAAAACAGTGGAGAGAATCGGACGATGTTGCTTCGTGTATTTGTAAATATTATAAAGATGATGAGAAGATTTTAATTTCGAGTGATGGCGATTGGAAGATGTTGTGTGCGTATCCAAACACCAGGATTTTTAGTTTAAGAGCCAAAAAGTTTATTGATGTTCCAAATCCTTATGCTATTTTGCAAGAAAAATTGAAAGGCGATAAATGTTTGGAGGGACGTACTCCAATAGTAATGGCAAATGACACAAGAAAAATGATAAAAGATTTGAAAAAAAACGAATTGGTAGCCACATATAATTTTAAGAAACGGCAGATAGAAAATCAACCAATTATAGCTATTAACAAATCCTTGTCTTATAAAAGAATATTAATTTACTTAGACAAGGAAAAAGTTCCATTGAAAGTTACTCCAGAACATAAATTATATACAAAAAGAGGATATGTCGAAGCCAAAAAAATCAGATGCTCTGATGTTATTTATAAATACAATGAATTAAAATATATGATTAAAACAAATATTTCACATAATTTTTATAAACTTGGTTATTTGCACGGGTATTTGATTGGCGATGGGTCTATTACTAAATACAAAGAAATAACGTATACATCGGTCGATGTTGCTGGTTTGGAAAGGATTAAAAAATATTTAATTGATTTATTTAATTATCCAGTATCAATAAATATTGCTAAAAAAGAAAACTGGAAACCAAATCGCAAACGAGTGTATGAGATTAATATTAAAAATAATTTAAAAGATAATTTTTTTAAATATTTTATGTTAAATTTTTGTAACCGCAATAAAACAACAAGAAAACAATATTATCGAGGATTTGTCGCTGGGTTTTTTGATGCTGAAGGAAGTTGCTATCCAAAAATATTGAACTTAAAAAATGGAAATCAGCGAATTGTTTGGGATGTAAATATGTCTAATACCAACATAAATTATATAAAATATGTTTGCAATTGCTTAAAATTGTTTAATGTTCATTTTAAAATTTATTCAAGAATAATAAAAAGCAAAAAGATTATATATAAAATAGAACTAACAAACACAACTAAAAATATAAATTTCTTTTTGTTATTTAGACCAGCAATTGATAGAAAATATCCAGATTTAAAAATATTAAGCAATGGAAAAACTGTTAGAAATATAAAAACGGCGAAGCCAAGATATGGGAATAAATTTGTCAACTATAATATAAAAACAAAGAATCGTAATTTTTTTGCTAAAGACGTATTAGTTCATAATAGTGATAATTTATTAGCAAAACCCAGTTCAGAAGCTGATTTCCAACAAAGAAAACGAATTGTAGATTTAATAAACTTGCCGTTTGAAATTTCAGAACCCATTATTGAAGAATTGAAAAAAATACAGCCAAAAAATATTTATTTAGAAAAAATACGTTTTAAAGCTGTTAGAGAACAATGTGAGAAATTATATAATTTATAATATGGATAAAAATAAATATTTTAAATATTTACCAAAAGAAATAATACAACACTTGGAGATTTAATGAAAAAAGGAGAATTAGATAACGCAATCAGAAGAGCATTGAATATATTCGACACTTGGAATGATGTTACTGGATTTGTTGAAAAGAACACTGGATATTATTATGAAATACAATCAGTAATAGAAGATGCGGTTCATTGTGGGGCGCAAGCCGCGGCTGGTGTTTATAAAAAATTAGAAACCGAGGAGGATTAAATGAAGTTTATTAAGGTTCTTAAATTACACGAAATATTTACAAGACAACTTGCCGATGAGGGAGATTTTCCAACAATACAGGTTCGGAGAATACCCAAAGAAAATCATTTTCCAAAACTCGAATCCTGGACAGAACTTGTCGGGTCTGTGCATTTTACTGTAGACGAAATGCTTAACTCTGATTTTGAAGTTAAAATATCATAAAGGAGGTCAAATGCTACTAAAATGTTCTGTTTGCGGTGGTTATCATAAATCTCGTTCGGATAAAATGCCAATTGTGTTAAAAAACAAAGTCGAAATATTTTCCGGTTCTGGTAAAAAAAGGGGTTCTTTAGGTATTAAAGACGTTCCTGTTGGTTATGTTTGTTTAAAATGTGTTGCTAAGCAGCAATTAAAACGCTTAGAAATAGATTATAAAAATAATGTAATTTCAGAAAAAGAATTTTTAGTAGGAAAAACGTTATTGACGGGAAATAATCCAAAACATAAAAAGATTTTAATATATAACACAATATAAAAATGAAAGCAACCAAAATAGATATTATTAAAGAAAAACTTGACGTTGACTCGCGCGGGCCAGGTGTTGTGTATTTTTATGATAAAACTGACCTGTCTCGAACATATGCCAAAAATGATGGAATAGATTTAGGCAATATCATCGAAATAGCAACAGTTCCTTATAAAAAAATATACATAAGAACCTTGAATGGGGAAGAAGTAATTTTGTTAAAAGCAGAAGATGAGCAATATATCAGGGAGTTAATAAGAGCGGAAAAAGAAGACGTTGATTATCAAATACGAATAGCGGTTAGAAAAAGAGAGGAACAAATAAAAAGATCAAATTGGTGGAAAAGATTATTTAATAAATATTAAAAAAAGGAGAAAAGATGGGCGATATTGTAAAAGAAACCGCTAAAGGAATAATATATGCAAAAAAAGGAGACAACACCGCATTTGCTTTGGGTAAAGGAGATTGGTATAATGTAGACAAAAAATCTCCAGAAGCAACAGAAGTTTTGTCAAAAATAGAAAAAGGAGCGGAAGTAACAATAGAATACAATAAAAGCGGAACTGCCCGGTATGTAACAAAAATATCCGTTGTTGGAAATGCGATAAACAAATCGGAAGCAAAAACAGAAGAAAAACAAAAAGGAGAAACTAAAGATAAAGAATGGACTCCCGGAGATAAACCCAAAGAAGAAAAAACAAGAACTTATTATGGTTCCGAAGAAGACGTAAAGGGCAAACAAAGAGGATGTGCTCTTGGGGCAGCCGCAAGCATTGTATCGAATCCCAATTTAGATTTGGGAGATAAAACATTAACTCCAGAAAATGCAGCGCAAGTAACATTATACATAGCGCAGAAGTTTATTGACTGGATGCAAGCATGAGAATATCAGATATATTGGATAGTATGATGGCTACCAAAATAACTAAAAATGTAAACAAAAGAATATTGAATAAATATAAAAATGCGCTTAATTTTAATTTAGATGATACCGAGCCGCCCTTGCACCAACATTTGTTTTTTGTGGGGAATTTAGCATGGTTAGAGCATCAAATTAAAGATGATTTAGAGCAGTTTAGGAACGAAGAAGAACAGAGATTATATCAAAAAACAACAACCAATGAAAAAATATTAAACATACTTTCGGAGATAATATAATTTTATTTTGTCGGAGCGTAAAAGGCGTGATTGGATATTAAATTGGTGAAAATCCATACCCGACTCCATATTTAAATAAACGGTTTAACTTCTGGGAGAATTATGGCAACTTCTGATAATATTTTAGATTATTTATCTAAAAAAATAGATGGATTTAAGGTTGTAACAAAAAAGGGGCAGTTTCTTTTTACCTGCCCACAAAAACATTCACATTGTATTCAAAGTGAAGAACCAACTGTTACGCCTATAAATGGCACAAAAAAGTATCAGTGCTTACTATGCGGGTGGAAAGGTTCTTTTGAAGATTGTGTAAGGTTGTTGGAACCGGATAAAAAAGAATATGATGATAATAAAATCAACGAATATTTAATGGATGTTTTTAAAACAAATCCATATCCAATATTAGATGAGTATGTTAAAAAGAGTTGGGATTTAGTTGCAATAAAATCAAATTCAAAAGAAGCGTTTCATAAAGATTGGATAGACAACGAAAACAAAGACAAATCGGTCTGGATTCGATGGATAAATCAAGGTTTAAACATAGGTTTAAATTGTAAAAAATCCGAATTATTAGTTTTAGACGTTGATTATAAAAAGGATATTCCCGAAGATAAAAAAGAAATCCGGAATAAACTAATTGAATTATTAAAAAATTCAAACACGGTTGTTGCCAATACCGTCAACGGCGGTCAACATTTTCTTTATAAAACCGACAGTGATTTAAATAAACAGTTTGTGAATTTATACGGCACTAAAATTGATTCAAGAACCAACGGATATATATGTATTGAACCCAGTAAAATAGAAAATAAACAATACATATTTGCAAACATTCAAGACCGAGTAAAAGAAATACCAAAAGAACTAAAGGAATTTATATTAGATTTAATAAAAAAAGAAGATGAAGAAAAAAACAAACCAAAAATTAATCTTGAAGAAACAAAAGAAATTATAAATGACGATTTTAGTAAAACATTGAAACTAAAAAACAACAATTTAGACGGGTGTTGTAACGATACGTTTACTAAATTGGGCGGAGCATTAATTAAACGGCTCAATCCAAATGACGCAGGATTTGTTTTACATTTGCTCAATAATAATTTACTCGAACATCCGATGGAAACAAAAACAGTAAATGCCCTTGTTGGTAGTTTACAAAACTACAAAAAATCAGACAGCGCATCGCAAAAAGAATCCGTTTATGAAACTCTAAAATTAATTGACAACGATGTTACAGCAAAAGACATAATGGAACATTTAGGCTATCCAAGATCAATTGTAAATAAATGTTTATCAGAACTATTTAAGGAAGGAAAAGTAATAAAATTATCAAGAGGAAGATATAAAACAAGAAGTGTGATGGAGTGGATTAGTAAAGAACCTCTTCGAGAAGAAGGAATAAATTTCAAAATTCCATATTTCGATGAAATTATGGATTTTGAGTGGGGCGACATACTTTTAGTTGGCGCTAAACGGGGCACGGGGAAAAGCACACTGGCTGTAAATATGTTACAACAACTTATAGCACAAGGACTTACACCATATTATATTTCCACGGAAGCAAATTCCCGATTTAAAAAAACCGGCAAACACCTTGGAATCGTCGAAGAGGACTTAGAAAAACAAGAACGAACATTTAAATTTAAATTCCATAAATTTGTTGATCCGATGGCGATTGAACTTCCGCAAAATGCGGTTACATTAATAGACTGGTTGCAGATAAAGGATTTTACGCAAACCGCAAATGTTTTTCAAGCATTAAGCGATGAGTTGGAAAGAAAATCGGGCATATTAATTATTATGATGCAAATTAGAGGCGATAATGATTGGTTCGCCCCCGACTTGGTAGAACAATTCCCCTCTTTGGCCGTCAAGTTTATTTGGGATGACGAAGATGGGCGAACGAGCAGATTTGAAACAACAAAAATAAGAGATTCAAAACTGGGAAAACAAAAAGTTACTTTAGAAACTTCGTATAATCCAGAAACAAAGATTTTGGAAAAGAAAACAAAAATAATATAATGAATATTAAACTTTTAAAACAACGATTATTTAAATTAAACAAAATCAAACGCAACTTACGCAAAGGTTCTGATGAGCGTTCGCAAATTTTAAAAGAAATTAGAGAGATTAAAAAACAAATATCGGAGTTTGAATTAGAATCCAACAAATTACAGCCATTGATTGATGAAATTCTAAAATTAGAAGCTGGAGCAGATTTGGTAATAAATTTAAAAAATTATACAAAAGAAGAATTATTACATCATATTGAGTATATTAAACAAGCTAAAAAAAATGGAACATATGTACCATGGGGGAAATATTTTTTAAATACAAAAAAGGAGAGCGGGTGAATATTAAAGTAAATGTTTATAATTTATGGTTTGTTCCTGGTGTTTACGAGATGTTTGTAGTTAGAGCAACAGATGACAGAGAACCCGGAGCTTGGTATTCAACTGATGTTGAAATCATATTGTTTAATTTTGAAATTATGTTTTCTTTTATTAACAGAAATCCAAATCAGGAATAAATGGCAATAATAAGAAATGGCTTTGAACATAAAGAATTAAATGCTTCCGATATTGAGATTTCGGTTGCTCATTATTTTGGTATCCAAAGCCATATAATAGTACCGAACGTGTCATGGGGGTGGAATTTAAAGTATGAAGCCGACTTAGTGGTTTTAACACAAAACAACGTTGTATATGAAGTGGAAATAAAAACAAGCGTTGCTGATATAAAAGCAGATTTAAAAAAACAACACCAGCATGATAGTAATAAATTTAGACGTTTATATTTCGCAATTCCACTTTATATATTAGATAAAGCTGTTCAATATATACCAGAAAGAGCTGGAATTTTAAGCATTAATAGCAGGAAATACTGTATAACAGAAAGGGCTGCAAAATTAAATAAATTAGCTAAAAAAATAGAAGATCACGATTTGATAAAACTTTTACGATTATCAAATATGAGAATTTGGACTTTAAAAGAACATAACGCCGCATTGGCTCTACAAAATAGAAACTTGAGGGAACAAAATGTTTGAAAAATCAACTCGCGATATAGGAAAAGAACTTGAATATTATGTAGCTGAAAAGCTACAAGAAGTTGATAAATACGCACGTCCGAGCAAAAATAGCGGGGCCTCAAACGAACTCAGCGATGTTTTAAACAAATATTGTTATGTTCAATGCAAGGTTTCAAACACAAGTGAAAACATAAATATTAAAATCAAAGATTGGAAAAAGCTTTTAGAAGAAACCCCGATTAATAGCATTAAAGACCATATTTTTGTTAACCAAAATTCAGAAAGAAAACGATTTGTTACAATGGATGCAGAAGATTTTTTTAAACTGTATGTTGAATATAAAAGGTTAAAAGAAAATGAATAAGTATACCTTAGGCGAGTGTATTGATTGTAAAAAACACACCGCGTTATTAAATCAAAGATGTAATGCTTGTAATTTAAAGATAAATAAGATTGAAAATGATATTCCAGATTTTTTAAAAGATATATTCACCGAGGAGAATAACGATGAAAATATTTGAAATCTTAGAGGTTAAAAAAGAAGATTTCTTTCTTACTGGTTCGCGGGCATTAGATTGTGATTTAATTACATATAGTTCAGATGTTTCTGATTATGATTATGTATTATCAATTTTTAAACGTCAGATACTGTTGGAATATTTAAATGAACAAAAAATTGAAGTTGATTATTCCGTATACAACGGGGGATTTAAATTTTTTTATGAAGGAAACAATTACAATGTAATTACCTGCATTGATATTGAATTTAAAGCGTGGAGAGAATCTCTGTTAATTTTAAAAACGTTAATTCAAGTTGACGATAAATACAGAAATGCGTTGAAAAATAAAATATATAGATATTCTTTATATGAGAGTTTGAGAGCGTTTTGTAAAATGATGACTGCGATTGGGACAATAGAATGATTAAAATAATGAGTTTATTTGATGGCATGAGTTGCGCTCAACAAGCAATTAATCGTTTGGGTGTAAAAGAGTATATTTATTATGCTTCTGAAATTGATAAATATTCTATTGCGGTTACACAATACAATTATCCAAACACAATTCAACTTGGAGATATAACCAAAATAAATGGAACCGATTATAAAGATATTGATTTATTAATCGGGGGCTCGCCTTGTCAGGGCTTCTCATTTGCCGGTAAGCAATTAAACTTTGAAGACATAAGAAGCAAATTATTTTTTGAATATATAAGGTTGGTAAAAGAAATAAATCCTAAATATTTTATTTTAGAAAACGTTAGAATGAAAAAAGAATATAAAGACCGAATCAGTGAGTTAATGGGCGTTCAACCAATTCAAATAAATTCAGCTTTAGTTTCTGCTCAGAATCGGGAAAGATTATACTGGACAAATATATTAAATATAACACAACCTGAAGATAAATATATCTATCTTAAAGACATTTTAGAAGCACCCAGTGTTGTAGGTAGAATGGTCGGAAGAAGATTAAAAGATGGAAAACGCGCAGATTATGATTACACAATTAAACCCGAACAACAGATTGAACTTAGATTTGATAATAAATCAGGAACGTTAACAACAGTAGAAAAAGATAACTTAGTTATTACTAATGTTGTTAATAGAGATAAAAGTTATACTATTGATGCTAATTATTATAAAGGTGGTAATTTAGAGCAATATTTTAATCATTCAAGAAGACAATTGGTTTTTATTAAAGATAATTTATGCTTTAGTAATGCACCATACGGTGAAAAGTATAAATCTTGTATTCCTGTAAACATCAAAGAGAGTAAATTTCGGACACTCAGAACATCGGCTGGTGGTAGAACCAGAGGAGTAGGCATTTGTAATGATGATGCTCATTGGAGAAAACTTACACCATTAGAATGTGAACGCCTCCAGACCGTAAACGATAATTATACAAAATTTGGAAATTTTAATGGTGTTGTAAAACAAGTATCGGATTCTCAAAGATATAAAATGTTAGGAAATGGATTTACTGTTGATGTAATCAAACATATATTAACAAATATTTTTAAAAATGATTAAACAAATAATAGGATATATATTTATATTAACATCCATATTAGACGGTTTAAAATACGTTTGGGCTGCAAATGCTGTTAAGAAAGCGGGAACCGCTAAAGGCAACTCCCGCAAATTTCTTTGTGCCGCCATATTTAACGATATTATTAAACTCATATATGGTTGTGTAATAATAGATTATTTTATAATATTATCATCTTTATTTGCTTTGTTTACGATGTGTTATAATTTTTATATAGTATATCTTTTTTATCCCTATAAGTATCGCAATCTTTTGAATTTTAAAAAACCATGTATTATAATATATATTATAAATGCTTTAACACCAAATTGTAAACGCAGGAGATTGTAATGGGTGATAAAATCGGTAATAATAGATTTAAAATAACAGTTATGCGAGAATCAGATAAAACGCAAGTTAGTTATACCATTGGTGAAGACGCTGATATATCTGATTGGAAATATTTATATATAAGTATGTTATCTTGGGTGTCGTTTGATTTAAAAATAATAAAAGAAAGTTTAAATAACGAATAGGATTATAAAATTAAACATAACGTAAGATTTATTCACAACTGGAATAATAAGTTAAATTGTAAAATATTTACAACCATTAGACGTTATGACAAAGAAAAATTGTATTATTATAGTAATTTGATTGGAACTATATTTAATTGTTTATTAAAAGAAATCGTTGTTGGTGAGGTTGTTTTATTAGCGGTAAGTAAAATTAGATTTTGCGATATTTCGGATAGCCAAAAAATGATAGACACCGGATTTCGTGATACCGAAGAAATAAACAATATATTTTTAAAATTTGGAATTAAAAACGATGATTTAGTTATTGTTTTAACTTTTGAAAGGTTGTAAAATTCAAAGAAGGATATTATGATGGAATCGCAATTGATGTTCAATATGCTAATCAAACAACCGCTATACGAACTTGGATGTTTAAAACCGGAGTTTTTTCAATTCGTTGATTTAAATGGTTATGCAGTTCGTGAAAAGGATATAGTGGAATTTAATAAATTGAATATTTTTGAAAGACGATAAAAAACTATGAAACTAATAAATTCAAATAAATATTTAAAAAATAAAAAGATTGCTGATAAATTATTAAAACAAACTATTCTATCATCAGAAGCAGTTGAAAAGGAGTCTCGTGAGCCTAATAAAATCAATTCAAAAATTAAATAATTTATATTTTTCTTTTAACGATGCTTTTAAATCTTTAAAAGAAATAGTCAAAAATCATGCTGTTATAAAACAAAAGATTGCATTATCAGAGCAGATGTTACAATCTGCGTATATGTTAATTAAAGACAACTTAGAAACCGTAGAATCTAAAAGACAATTTAATAAAATCATTAAGAATATTAAATCAAAGGAGCAATAAATGCCAAGAGGCAGACCGAAGAAAGTAAATAAACAGGAAGAACTAAAAATTGAAACGACAAACGAACCTATTGAAGAAAAAAAAGAGGTAAATATTGAAACTATTTCTTTAGTTAATAAAGACAAGATGAACAAAATTAAAGAAATGATGAAAGAAGTTAATAAAAAATTTGACGATCCAGACATGCTAAAATTTGCCGATGCCGAGCCACCAAAAGAATCTATTCCGTTTAATAATAAATATTTAGACTCGTTTATGGCCGGTGGTGGAGTTAAAGGAAATTTTGTTGTTTATTGGGGTTCTGAGGGAGTTGGGAAAACCACGTTAGCGCTTATTCAGGTAGCTTCGGTTCAAGCGATGGGTGGTATTGCGGCATATATTGACTTAGAACATACGATAGATATGGAACGCGCTAAAATGTTTGGAGTAAAACCAGAAGAATTATTGTTAAACGAAAATGCCGAAAACGCAGAACAGGCAATGGATATTGTTATTAAATTAGCCAAGACAAAGTGCGTTGATTTAATCATAGTAGATTCCATTCAGGCGCTTTCCCCAAAAGAAGAAAATATTTCTGGAAAATCAGAACAAGACAGACCAATGGAAGATGCTGAAATTGCAGCTTTAGCTAAAAAAATGGGGAAATTTTTAAGAAGAACGGCTGGTTCAATATACAAAGGAAAATGTTCGGTTATTTTAATAGGACAAGCCAGAACCGGCGGAATTGGAACTTTTATTACAAAAGACGACTTAACCGGCGGTAGAGCGGTTAAGTTTTGGTCAATGCAGACTATATATATGCGTAAAGGTCAAGGTGCAGATGCTCCAGTTGAAAGAATTTTGTCTGATGAAGTTGATAAAAATGGCAAACCATTAAAAAAAGACAAAAGAGTTGGCTTTGATTGCGTGTTAAGAATAGATAAAAATAAGAAATCCAATAGTCAACCAGAATTGAGCGAACTGCATATTCCTTACTACTTTGCGCGCGGATTTTCTAATGAAAAATCATAAGGGGCCAAATAACCCATCATGGAAAGGCGGAATTCCAAACTGCGAAGTTTGCGGAAAAAAATTAAGTGATAGAAAATATAAAATTTGTAATCATTGCAATAAATTAGGCATTAAAAATTCTATGTTTGGCAAGCATATATCAGAAGAAACGAAGGCTAAAACAAGAGAAAAACTGTCAGGAAATCGGTCTCATTTATTCAAAACAGGAGATTGGATAAAACAATATTATTGTTCTTGCGGGAATAAAATTAGTGTTATAACGGCACTGCGAGGTAAAAAACACTGCATAAAATGTGCATCTATCGGGAAGAACAATTCGAGATATATTGACGGAAGAACATCAGAGCGGGTTTTTTGCGTTGATTGCGGCAAGAGAATATCATGCGCCGCGACTCGATGCAAACCTTGCTCTATAATATATATAAAACTGAACGGAATTTTTAAAGGTAAAAACAATGGAATGTATGGAAAGCGAGGTAAAAAAGCACCTTCGTGGAACGGTGGCTCTTCGTTTTATCCATATAATATACAATGGCGAGCAACTTTAAAAGAAAAAATACGTAACAGAGACAAAAATACTTGTGTTTTATGCAATACATCCAACTATAAACATTTAAAAAATTTTAATCATCAATTACACGTTCACCACATTGATTATGATAAAAACAACTGTCGCAAAGATAATTTGATTACGCTTTGCCAAAGATGCCACGCTAAAACCAACTTTAATCGCGATTATTGGTATGCTTATTTTAAATATAAAACGAGCATAAAAATAAAGGATTAGGATCTGCGCTCGGCAATTACGGTGTAAGTGGATTAAAATAGTCCTTTTAAAGCATTTTAGCCCGTAAACGGGTATTTACCCTATTTTACAGTAATATAGCCTTAAATGAGGCTCTAAAGGCAAAATAAGGGTCGTTTTACAGGCACTGCTACATCAAAACAAAGCTAAACAAAAATAAATGGTGCATATTCTCCCGGTCAATGGTATATTTTAGGTGTAACAGTTAAATTAACGATTAAATAGGAACTTCTAAGCAATGTGAAAATCAGAGTTTAGAAGTAAAATAATGTTTAACATATTTTCCCCAGAAAACAAAATTAAATCCATAATATTGGATTTTTTGCGATTTCTGGGGCTTTTAATTTATTAAAGGAGAATAAATGATCACAATATGGTTAATTTGTTATCTATGTTTCGGTTGTCCCCGGTTTTGGAAAACAGGTTCGTGGAATTGGTTGCTTACACTGGGCTGTTGTATAATAATTACTGTTTTAAGTAGAATTTTACCAGGAGTAAAATAATGAACAAATTATTAAGCAGGTCAAGATATTTTGAAACCAAACAATCTATGAATAAATTTTTAAAATCTTTAACAAAAGAGCAACTAAAACGAACGATTGTCATTAACAATTTTGTTAACTCCTACTATGTCATATATCCTATAAAATGATAATCTTAATAATATTTTTAATCATTTCTATTTTAATACACGAAGCCGGACATTTAATTGCATCCAAAATATGCAAGTGCCCGGTTTTAGTATATAGCGTTGGTTTTGGCAAGCCCGTTTTGTTTAAAAAAACAATAGGAAAAACACAATACCAATTAACTCCGTGGCTACTCGGAGGATTCGTTTCTCTTTATAAAGAAACCGAATATTCTCGGAGTAAATACGCATTTTCTAATTTAAAATATTCTTCCAAAATATTTATTCTTCTCGCAGGAATATTGGTTAATTTATTAGCGGGATTAATTAGTTGTTTAATTGCGTTAAAAGTATTTAATTATAATCTAATGCTCTTTGGATTATTAAACATAACACTTGGAATTACAAATCTGATTCCGTTTGCAACTTGCATAGATGGTGGTTATGCTGTTTACTTTCCGCATTTTGTAAAAAAATACGGGCAAAAGCGCGGTGTTGAACGTTTTGCAAAAAATTCAAAATTTAGTTTTAAAATAATAATGTATATTAATATTTTAACAATTGTTGGATATATTATTTATTTAATTATAAAATGAAAAAAATACCGCAAATAATATTATTATCTGGACTTATTTATTTCTTGCAATCAATTGAAGGAATAACTAATCTCGGGTTGTCTTTTTATTTTAAAGATACGTTAAAATTAACACCGGAAAAAATAATGTGGATTGGGTGTTTGATTTCTTCTGCGTGGATAGTAAAACCCATATACGGAATTTGTGTAGATGGGTTCGGATCTAAAAAAGCCTGGATTTCTGGATCTATTCTATTTAGTTTAATAATAACTGTTTTAATTGGGTGTTTATACGGACTTAATGCGTACTTATTTATACCATTAATGATACTTTCTGGACTTACCTTTGCCATAAGAGATGTCGCAACAGACGGATTGTGTTGCGAAGTGGGTAAAAAACAAAAAATTACGGGCAAGATACAAGCATCACAATCAATAATAACATCAATAACAGCCATTTTTGTTGGTTTAATCGGAGGTTATCTAAGTGTTCATTATAAATATAATATTGCATTCCTTTTATTGATTCCGGTTTATATTTTGGCGTTTTTATTTGCACTAAATTATAAAGAACCGAGTGTCAATAAGAAGTCATTTATTTTAGAAATAACTAAGTTTAGAAACATATTGAAGGATTCCAAAGTTGGGTGGATTTGTTTATTCATATTTTTGTGGGTTTATTCCCCCGGCTTTGGAACTCCTTTGTTTTTTAAAGAAACAAACGACTTTCGCTGGTCAGGTCAATTTCTGGGTATTCTGCAAGCAATCTCTGCGCTTTTTTCTATATCGGCGGGGTTTTTATATTACAAAATCAGCAAAAAAATAGATATTCGTAAGTGGCTATATGCTTCTGTTTTTATTGGATCTCTAATAACATTTTCATACCTATACTATACCCCTATCACAGCAATAATATATGACTGTTTGTTTTCTTTTATTGGAACCATAATTGGGTTGTCTATGATGGACTGGATGTCCCAAAATACAGTAAGGGGAATGGAGGCAACCAGCTTTGCTTTGCTGGCGTCTGTTTATAATTTAGCTAATACGGCAGGAGCCGCATCTGGAGCTTTTTTATACCCTATAATTGGATTAAATAACTTAATTATCATTTCTGGATGTGTAAGTTTAAGTTCATTGCTGGTTATTAAAAAGGTTGTTAAATAGCGGAGGCTATATGTTAAATTTTATCATCGGAGCTGTATTTTTAATAATTCTATTTCTTTTTTGCTGGGGGATTGGAAAAATAGTTAACAAATATTTGATTAAAACGGCAGAAAAAACGGTTCCTCAAATAATGTTGGGATTTGCAACAATGTGCTTCATACTCGTGCTGTTCTTGTTTATAACTAAAGTTGGAGAAACACTTAAACCAGCACTTGGAATAATTTTAAAATAACACAACTCTGGAGGTAAAATGAATCGAAAAATTAAAGAAGATGAAGAAGAAATAAAAGATGTAATTAAAAAAGAGGATAGGTATACAGAAGAATTTTATTTCAGATTACTCAATAAAGAAAGATATATTTTATTGTATGACACAATTCAAAATGTATCTGCTGATTTGGTCGTTTCTAAAATAAAGGCGATGAATATTTTAGATCAAAAAAAAGAAATCATAATTGAAATAAACAGCCCGGGCGGAGATGTGTCTTGCGGGTTTTCAATAATAAACGCTATAGAACAAAGCAAGGCACCAATAACAACGCGAATTAATGGTCAGGCGTGCTCAATGGCCGCATTGATTAGCATTGTTGGTAAAAGAAGGGAAATATTTTATAACTCATATTGGATGCAGCACCCCTTGAGCGAAGGCCAAATGGATTACTTGCAATTCATTAAAGACAGAACTAAATTTTTAATTCATTTGGACAAAGTAACAGACGGTATCTTAAATAAATATACAAAATTAACGAAATCTGATTTACATAAATGTTCAACCGGAGAGTTGTGGTTAAGTGCTCAAGAAT
>Ga0172381_10000892_pt1 | contig 37162 bp, 32 predicted proteins | sample Leawel6488metaG_FD_119754 | JGI IMG/M metagenome (GOLD analysis project Ga0172381, IMG submission 119754) | Leachate microbial communities from a municipal landfill in Southern Ontario, Canada - Leachate well 64-88 metaG | ecosystem: Engineered > Solid waste > Landfill > Unclassified | place... | reverse complement strand
TTTGTGTACGCATGAACAGTAGTCATGAAGCCTCTTATAATTCCAAAACTATCATCGAGTATCTTTGTGATGGGAGCCAGACAGTTAGTTGTACATGAAGCTGCGCTGACAATCGTTTCATTTCCTGTCAAAATATTTTCATTGACCCCGAAAACAACGGTGGGAATATCTTTATCTTTTGCGGGAGCGCTTAAAACAACTTTTTTGGCTCCAGCTTGAAGATGGAACCCTGCCTTCTCTCTCGTCGTAAAGATGCCTGTGCACTCCAAAACAACATCAACTTGATATTCTTTCCAAGGCAATAGTAACGGATCCTTTTGTGAGAACACCGGAATTTTTTTACCTTCGACAATTATATCCGTTCCCGCATATGATACTTGCCTACCATATCGACCTTGTGAACTATCATATTTTAACAAATAAGCAAGCTGTTGAGCATCTGTTAAATCATTGATGGCTACAATTTCAAAATCAGGATTGCCAAACATCAAACGAAAAGCTAAACGACCGATTCGGCCAAAACCATTGATTGCAACTTTTACAGACATAATAAATCCTCCTAATTATAAGACCATATGCTTTGATCGTCTATATTTTACCTTTTTTTTGTGTTTATATCAATAAGTGTCAATCTAAAAACGTTTTCATTGAAAAAAAGATGGGAAATCCCATCATTAAATACTATAGTGCTCTAGTATGGGTAAGATTCTGAACCCCAGCACGGACAGCACATTTGTATTCGCAATCATCTTGACACTCAGTACACATAACGCTTTCACGAAATTGTTTAGGTATAAAAGCGCGGATTTCATCTTCATTGTATCCGGTCTGCATTATTTTATCATTGACTATTATCGGGCGTTTTAAAATCGTGGGATTGTTTATAATGAAATCAGCTAACTCCCCGAAAAGCATTTCATCGGTGTTCAAAAAAGTATCTTTAAAGATTTTTGATCGCGTCGATATAATATCTTCAAATCCATTTTCTGAGAATTTAAGCATCTTGATTATATCTTCGCGAGTAAGTTTCATACCAACGATGTTTTTTTCTTTAAAAGGTATTTTATTATCTTCAAACCATTTCTTAGCTTTGCGGCAAGAAGAACAACTAGAACTTGTGTAAAGGGTAATCATCAAAAACCACCTACTTTCAATGATTATTATATCATTAAAAAGGTATTTATAACTTTTTTTTGTAAATGATGTTATAATTAATATAATGCATGTTGAAGGAGGATTTTATATATGAACTGGGATTTATCTTACTTATTTTCAACCCTGGAAGACTTCGAAAAGGCTTATAATGAAACCAACGAAATCATAAAGAAGCTTCCGGCTTACCAAGGACAATTGCATGTAGAAACCAAGTTTAAAGAGTATTACCTATATATTAAAAAAATATCACAAATCGGATACCGAGTATATCAGTATGCCTCTTTGCTAAGCGATTTAAACAAGAAAAATCAAGAAAATGCGGCGCGATTACAGAAGGTTCAAATTACTTTTGCGATGATGCAACAAGTGACAGCTTTTGAAGAGCCAGAATTGATTTTGATTGGAAAAGATAAAATCATGGCTTTTATAGATCATAATCCTGATCTTGAAGAAACTCGATTCGGTTTTGTAAAACTTTTCCGCCGTCAGGAACATATTCTTGATCAAAACAGTGAAACATTAATCGCCAACTTTAATCAATTGACTCGAGTTGGCCATGATCTTTATAGCAACCTTACCGTAGCGGATATGGAACACGGCGATGTGATGCTTGATGATGGAACAATCGTCACAATTACTGGATCAAATTATCGTGCTTATATTGCGAAAAGCACTAGTCCAAGCGAGCGGAAAGATATTTTTGAATCGGTCTTTTCTTACTATGATGCTCATAAATCAACGTATGCGGGAATTTACAATTCCGTTCTCCAAGCCGATTATGCGCTAATTAAAGCCCGAAAATATCCGAGTTCCGTCGAAGCTGCGCTATTTAATAACGCTATCCCTGTCGAAGTCTATTACTCTTTGACTACAGTCGCAAGAGAAAACACCGCTGCCATTAAGAAATACTTCGCGATTCGAAAGCAGTTCCTTGGCTTAGAAGAATATCACACCTATGACCGGTTCATACCACTTGTAAAAACTGACAAAGAATATGAATATGAAGAAGCCAAACAATTATTCTTCGATTCAATCAAGTCATTCCCCGCAGATTTTCAAAGTAAAGCTCACGAAGTCCTCAAAACCGGTTTCGTTGATGTCTACGAAGCTGAAGGCAAACGTAGTGGCGCTTATTCCTCATCGGTTTCGGATACGCATCCATTTATTTTACTTAATTATGCGAAAACCCTTGATGATGTTTTCACCGTCGCCCATGAATCTGGTCATTCAATGCATTCATTGTATGCCATGGAAAATCAACCAACCCTCTTACAAGATTACACGATTTTCGTAGCTGAGGTGGCTTCAACTTTCAACGAACATAACTTGCTTGATTATTTTATAAAAAGCAGCAAGGCTTCGAAAAACGAAAAAATTGCTTTATTGCAACGGACAATTGATGACATCTTGGCCACTTTTTACCGGCAAACATTATTTGCCATTTATGAGCTCGAAGCTCATAAATTAGTGGAACAAAACCAACCGATTACTGCCGACATATTGTCAAACATCATGATTGGCTTATACAAAGAATTCTATGATATGGATATTACCAAAGAGGAATTCAAACAATATGTTTGGGCATATATTCCCCACTTATTCTACACGCCATTTTATGTTTATCAATATGCAACCAGTTTTGCCACTTCCTTAAAATTATATGAAAATGTCAAGAATAATGTTCCCGGTGCATTTGAACGATATCTTGGCTTGCTTAAATCTGGTGGCAGTGAATTCCCAGTTGATCAAATCAAAAAGGCTGGCGTCGATTTAACTCAAAAAGATGCCTTCTTGGCAGTTGCGAACCGACTTGTAGAACTGGTTGATCAACTTGAGGTTGAAATCAACAAATAAGTGTGTTATAATGCATACTATCAAAAAACGATGAACCGGAAAAGTAACCGAAATCAATCATTTTAGAAAGCCCCGACCGATGAAAAGGGGTATGATTGTGGCGGTGAATGGCCCGGCAAGTGATGCCAATCACATCCGCTGACCTGCGTTATCGGTCTTAAGTGCCAGCAGTATTATATGCTGGAACCAAGGTGGCACCGCGTTCAATCGTCCTTATTCGTAAGGACGATTTTTCTTTTTTTTTCTTAAAAGGAGGTATTTATTATGAAACGAGTAGTATCAGGTATCAAGCCAAGTGGCACACTAACACTGGGAAACTACATTGGAGCGATTAAACAGTTTGTAAATCTTCAAAGCGTTCTTCCTGATTACGAGTTCTATCTGTTCGTAGCGGATTTGCATGCCATTACGGTTCCACAAGAGGCGGCTTTATTAAGAAAGCGAAGCCGTGATGTTGCGGCCATGTATTTAGCCGCAGGTATTGATCCCCAAAAGACAGTATTATTCTTGCAATCGGAAGTTAAAGAACATGCTGAACTTGGCTATCTTTTACAGTGTAGTACCTATGTTGGTGAACTGGAACGAATGACTCAATATAAAGACAAAGTAAAAGTCAAAAAAGAATCGGGTATCACCGCTGCATTATTCACATATCCAGTCTTAATGGCCGCAGATATTATTATGTATGATCCTGAGTTTGTTCCCGTAGGCGATGATCAAAAACAACATATTGAACTAACCAGAGATATTGCTATCCGCTTCAATAACAAGTATGGTGACTTCTTTACTGTTCCGAAACCATTGATTCCTACATATGGAGCCCGAATCATGGATTTACAGGATTCCACCAAGAAGATGAGTAAATCTGACGAATCCGATAAAGGAGCCATTACCCTGTATGATGATTCCGATACAATTCGTCGCAAAATCCGAAGTGCTGTCACCGATAGTTTAGGTCTGATGAAGTATGACTTGGAAAATCAGCCTGGTTTAGCAAATTTAATTACGATTTACTCTGTCATCGGCAATATGAAACCTGACGAAGTTGTTGCAAAGTATCAAGGTCACGGTTATGCACAATTCAAAGAGGATTTAGCAATCTTAGTAATCGATGAATTGAGCGCTTTACAAAACCGTTATCATGAAATTATTGATTCCGGAATCCTTGATGATGTCCTTGATAGTGGCAGGGATATAGCTCGAGAATATGCCTATAAAAAAGTTGAAAAATGCAAACGTAAAATCGGGTTAGGCCGAATTAAAAAGTAAAAAAAGAAATCCATAATTACGGATTTCTCAAATCGCATTATTTATTTCTTATTTGCATGGCAGTTGATTGATGTTGACAATAATCTTGTCAACGGCCTGAAAAGCTTCGCCCTCATCGTCACCATCAAAAGTTAATTTAAATTTGACATTAGCGGGAATTCCAAGCGATAACACGCCCATAATCGACTTCAGTGTTACTCGTGTATCTTGATACTCTAAGATCATTTTGGATGAATAACTGTTGGCCACCGCCACAAGCATCGTTGCTGGTCGTGCATTTAATCCGTCTGGATAAGTAATGCGGAAATTTGCTTCAATCATCAGTTACTCCTCCTTGTGGATACGATTGATTCCATCAATCACACTCATTGCGTTGCCAGGGTACATCAATTTGATGGTATTACCGGTTACAAAAATCCCTAATGCCCCTAAATCACGAATTGCATCTAAGTTGCACTTTTCGATATCGATGACATTAAACTTCAGTCTGGCTCCGTCTTGTGATGCTTGCTGAATATTGGCGATTCCACCTAAGTTGCGAATGAACCCAGTAATAATTTCTGTGTCCAGTGGTTTATCCATAATCCGTCTTCTTTGGGCTCGAAGTGAAAAAAACAAAATCAATCCGCCCACAATGAAAACACCGATTGATACCCACATTACCCACATAATCCATGGCTCATTGGAAATCCATAACATCCAATTGATCAATGTTATCACCTCTTGTATTTATTATTTTATCACAATTCCCGAAATCGCAATCATCTTCTGTAAAAATTAATCAAAAAGGTTACATCATGGGCAATATCTACCGAGATATGCCATTAATCCCCATAGAAAGGAGGAAAATATGAACCAAATTATTGAAGCAATTATTGAAATACCGATGGGAACACAAAACAAGTATGAAGTTGACAAAACCAAAAACCGCATCAAATTATCACGTGTTCTATATTCGAAAATGACCTATCCCGCCGAATATGGGTTTATTGAAAATTCTTATGCCGAAGATGGCGATCCACTCGATATACTGGTGCTTGCGACAACACAAACTTTCCCTGGGTGTATTGTTGACGCACGCGTGGTCGGTTATCTAGATATGGTTGACTCTGGTGCTCGTGATGCAAAAATCATTGCGGTAGTCGATGCTGACCCTCGGTTTGAGACAATTCACGATATCAATGACATCCCGCAATTACAATTACGGGAAATCAAACTTTTTTTTCGGACTTATAAAGAACTTCTACCCAATCATGACGTTGAAGTCCGTGAATATCACAATTGTGAAGAAGCCCTTGTTTTGATTGATAAATGTTTAAAAAATTATCAGAGAAGGCAAAAAAAATAACGCATGCTCATAATATGAGACCAATGCGTTATTTTTTTTAGGCTTTTTTATGTACAATTTCGCCATTGATGAAAACATATTCCGTTTTCGTTAAATAATGAAGTGGATGCCCATCCCATATGACTATGTCAGCATCCTTTCCTGGCGTTATACTACCAAGCTGATTTTCAATCCCTAATATTTTTGCTGCGTTAATAGTAACGGCTTTTAAAGCATCCAGCTCCGGAAGTCCTTCGCGAACAAAGATTCCTACTTGCGTCAAAGCATTAGCTAAATGAATAATCGGATGGTCAGTCATAATTGCAAATTCGATGCCATTATCAAACAGGATTTTTCCGGCTTTAAATGACTTATTTCGTAATTCATATTTTGACTTCGATCCGAGTGTGGGGCCAATTATGACGCGTTGATGATGAGCTTTGAGGAAATCAACAATCATATAGCCTTCTGTCGCATGATCGATAGTGGCGTCTAAGCCAAATTCTTCGATAATACGAACTGCCGTCGCTATGTCGTCTTGCTGATGAGCATGAATTTTAACCGGAAGTCCATCAAAAACTCGAGCCAGTGATGCCCATTTCATATTATATTCGGGAGGGTTTACCTCTTTTCCCGCTTTAAGATCAGCTTGATATTTTATAATTTTGTTGCGGTATTCCCTTGCTTTTATCAAGGCATCGCGAATCAAAGCGGCCGAAGCCATCCGTGTATTAGGCTCTTGATTCTTACCAAAATATACGCGTTTAGGATTTTCTCCTAAAGCCATCTTCATCGCCGATTCGGCTTTGATAACTATTTCATCGATGATTTTGCCTTTAGTCTTCATAATACAGAAAGTCCCACCAATGACGTTTCCGCTTCCTGGGCCAGTGGAAACAGTTGTGACTCCGGCTTCCAAAGCTTCGACGAAAGCAACATCCTGCGGTTTGATAGCATCAATAGCCCGCAGTTCCGGATACACTGGGTTGGTCATTTCATTGCCATCTTCACCTTCAAACCCGATGGCTTCCTCAAAGATTCCAACGTGGCAATGAGCATCAACGATTCCGGGAGTAACATAATGTTTTTTGGCGTTAATAATTTGTGCATTTGGATAATCTTTCGCATCAAAATGGCCGATTGCCTTAATGATTTTACCAGCAATTAGAATATCGAAAATTTCATAGTTGATAACATCCATGCTAATTAGATACGCATTTTTAATTAATATCATTTTTGGGTTTCCTTTCCATAGTTTCTAACTATATTTATAAAGCATAACATCCCATATTTTAAAATACTTTCATCAATGTTGAACAATGGATGATGCAAACTATATCCAGTCTCATCGTTCTTCTTGCTGCCAAGCCAAGCAATGCATCCCTTTTTCATGGCCGTATAACGGGAAAAATCTTCAGCACCAAGTGAGGGCTTTTCTAATTCAATGAAAGTTTTTGCCCCAAAAGTATCTTCAATAATTCGATGGAAAAATCTGGCTTCCGACACCGTGTTAATCGTGGGATCATATTCACGAATATATTGGAATTCATATGTTCCACCATGCATGAAGGTAATTCCCTTTAATACATCTTCAATCGCCACCTGCAACTTTTGCCTTGTCGTTTCGTTGAAACAACGAACTGTCCCTTCCAATTCGGCGAATTCAGGAATAACATTATGGGTTGTCCCCGCAGATACTTTTGCTACAGTAATCACCCCGTTTTCCGTTGGATCAAGTTGCCTAGTAATGATTGATTGCAGTGCAACAATTACCTCTGCTTGCATTAAAATAGGATCAATTCCCAAATGAGGGTATGCTGCATGCGCTCCTTTGCCGACTAATTTTATCTTGATAGTATCTGCCGAAGCTAATGCTTCGCCAGCTTTGATTGCGATTGTCCCACTGGGAAAAGCACCACTGACATGAAAAGCAAAAAAGCTGTCAACATCATCTAATAAACCTGATTGGCATAAACCATAAGCTCCGCCCGGATTTGGGCCTTCTTCAGCTTCTTGAAAAATCAGTTTGACGGTTCCGCTCCAACCATTCCGATGATCATTAAGGTATTTAGCCGCACCTAAGAGCATCGCTGTATGGGCATCATGTCCACAAGCATGCATCTTCCCGTCGTTTTGTGAGCGATAAGGCAAGGTCATATTAGCTTCAGTGATTGGTAATGCATCCATATCGGCTCGTAATCCAATCACTGGACCAATACCGTTTTTGATGATTCCTAACAATGAGTTTTTTCCCACATGGGAGTGATATTCAATCCCCATCATCTGTAACTCATTTGCCACAAAATCATGAGTTTTGATAAGATCAAAACCCACTTCGGGATATTGATGTAAATGGCGGCGGATTTGGATTAAATATGATTCCCAAGGTAATATTTCGTCGATTTTAATCATTATAAACACCTGCTTTCCGAAAATATAGTTCGCAAATCGAGATAATATATATGCATTAACAATTTTGGCTTTTTCCTTGACTTTGCTTCGCTCCAAATTTGACAATCAGCGTCGAACCCAATAAACCCAAACCTAAACCGACAATGCCGAAAACAACCGTTACAATATTGGTGGAAACATATTGCCAAAAAAATTGGTAGATCGGTGTTTGAGCGGTGTAATCGCTGGCACTTCCCGAATCACGCATCCAAATAAACAATGTTACTGCAGAAGCAATTATGAAACCAATAATTGCTAAGTAACTCTGCACTGGATACTTTTTCAATATCGATTCTAAGAGTTTACTAATAAAAACAACTCCCACGACGGCGCCAATTCCAAATGGCAATAAAACGCTTAAGTTGTATCCCAACTGCGTAAAATCAAGTAAATTGCCAACAACATTGGAAACAATAGCCGTGTAAAAACCCATAATCATTAATAATCCCGAGCCTGATACTCCCGGAATAATCATCGATATTGCGCCGATGACACCTAAACCAAAAAGTAATAGAATTGTGGAAAAGTCGATGGTGAAAAAATCGGTGCCATTTGTACCGTTCATTACTTGAAAAACCACCAATGCTATGACTATGAGAAAGGCAATTATAAAAGCCATGATTCCCGAGGTTGTCACACGATGGCCTTTAACATGTTTAAGTAAGTTGGGAACACCGCCAATTGTTAAACCAATAAAAACCATTATCGTGACAAATGAATTCACTTGCAAAGCTAAAGCCATAAGACTAGAAAACAGTAAAATTCCCGCTACTAAACCGATGCCAACCGGAATTAAAAATTTCATACTGTTTTTAAAATCAGTGAAGATATTCCCTAAAGCATGTAAAAGTCGGTCATAAATTCCCACATATACAGCAAAAGTCCCACCACTACACCCAGGGATTGTAAAAGATAATCCGACAATGAATCCTCTTAATAATAAATCCAGAAACATTTTTGCACCTCATTTTTATACAATGGCATCACCAATTAGGTCATAAGAAAAAGAAGTCGTAATTTTAACATCAATATCATCGCCGATACGCAATTTTTTTGGTGATTGAAAGACAATATATCCATCAATATCATCGGGAGCAAAAGCATAACTGCGACCATAGTAAAATTTTGAGTGTCGATCATAATTTTCAACAATTGTATGATGAATCGTTCCTATTTGCGCCTTATTGAGCTTTGTGGCAATAGTTTTTTGAATCTTCATAATTTCATCAAATCGCTGCGATTTTACGCTTTCTGCGATTTGATTAGACAAAGAAAAGGCAATAGTGTCTTCTTCCTGTGAATATGGAAACACTCCCATGCGATCGAAAGGATGTAAACTGATGAAAGCTTTCAATTTTAGGAAGTCAGCTTCTGTTTCTCCTGGGAATCCCACAATTAATGTCGTGCGAAAAATCGCTTCTGGCATCATTTTCTTAATTTTAGCCAGTAGTTCAACTAGCAACTTTTCATCCCCCCGACGATTCATTTGTTGTAATAGCGATGAGGATACATGTTGAATAGGTATGTCAAAATATTTAGCAATTTTGGAGTTTTTCTGGATTGTTTCTAAGAGTCGATCCGTGATTTCGTCGGGGTATAAATATAATACTCGGACAAGTTGAATTCCCGGTATTTCACTTAAACGACTAAGCAGTTCTGGCAGTAAGGATGTACCATCCGGTGTCAAATCGGTGCCGTATCTAGTCGTATCTTGACTAATAACGTTAAGTTCCTTAGCTCCGTTGGCTGCCAATATTTCACACTCATTTATGATATCATGGAGAAGGCGACTATGAAAAGGACCGCGAATCAGGGGTATGGCACAGTAGGCACAACGATTGTTACAACCATCACTGATTTTGACATACGGCGTCACATTTGATGTCGCAAGGATACGATTGTTAAAATCTAACTCGCCACAAGTAATGTTATTATCACGAAACAAATTATTTAATATAGCCCCAAAATGCGGATAATCCTTTAAAGTAATTATCTGATTAATAAAAGGCATTTCCTGTTTTAGTTTATCAGTATAGCGTTGAGCATAGCACCCACAGACAACTATCTTCTTGTCAAAAGCGCTCATTTCTTTGATGGTATCAATCGCTTCTTGTTTCGCAGATTCAATGAATCCACAAGTGTTGATGATAATTACATCAGCATTTTCCGGATCGTTAACAATCTCAATGTTGGCCTGATGCAAAATACCCAAAATCATCTCGGAATCAACGAGATTTTTAGCGCATCCTAGCGAAATGAGTCCTGCTTTCATGATTTTACCTCAATATCTTCAAAACTGACTTCATCGATTTGGTGTCGACAACATGATAAAATCGAATCTGTCTTTGGTTTAATTATACCTTTTTATAAGTGAAAAGCCAAAGAAAAAGAGGAATTTCTTCCTCTTAAATTATGGCATTAACAAACTGACTGTTATACAACTCTGCATAAGCCCCATTCTTTTCTAGTAGTTCCTTATGGGTGCCCTGTTCAACAATGGTACCATTTTCCATTACTAAGATGACACTTGCCTTTTTAATCGTAGATAATCGATGCGCGATAACGAAACTGGTTCGGTCTTCCATCATAAAATTCATCGCGTTTTGGATATATGCTTCGGTCCGAGTATCAACTGAAGAAGTTGCTTCATCTAAGATCAGAATTTTTGGGTTAAATAGAATTGCCCGAGCAATTGTTAAAAGCTGTTTTTGTCCTTGACTTATATTGGCGGCGTCTTCTTTCAAAACAGTATTATATCCTTCTGGCATCGTTTCAATAAAATGATCGACATGTGCTTGTCGGCACACTTCCTTCACTTCTTCGATAGTCGCATTATCCTTGCCATAAGCAATGTTATCGCGAATCGTTCCCGAAAAGAGCCAAGTATCTTGTAAAACCATGCCAAACATGGAACGAAGTGTCTTTCGCGGCACATCAGTTGATTTAATACCATCGATGATTATTTCGCCAGCATCAGTCTCATAGAAACGCATAAGTAAATTGACTAAGGTCGTTTTCCCAGCTCCAGTTGGGCCAACAATGGCTATCTGTTTTCCTGCTTCGACTTTTAAATTGAGATTCTTAATCAAATCTTGATCCTTCCGATAAGAGAAATCAACATTTTTTAATTCGACATTTCCTTTAAAATTTTCATAATCGAATTGATATAAGTTTTGTTCTAAAACTTCTTCTTCAACATCCAACAATCGGAATACTCTTTCGGCAGAGGCAATCGTTGATTGTAGTGAATTAGCCAAATTAGCAATCGTCAATATCGGATTGACAAATCGTTTTTGCAAAGTGATGAAAGTTGATATATCACCGATTAAAAGTGGGTTGGTTGCCCCAGCTAAAATACCACCGCCAATGACAACAAGCACATAACCAAGATTGCTAATCAAATCCATCATCGGCCGAATTAAACCACTAATGAATTGAGCACCTCGGGATACTTCGGCTAAATTTTTGTTGATTACCTGGAATTCTTCATATGATGATTGTTCCTTGCCGAATAATTTGACAACTTTATGGGAAGAAAACATTTCCTCAATAAAACCGTTTAGATTTGCAAGTTCAGCTTGTTGTTTGACAAACTTTGGCTGCGAATGTTTGGTGATAGTTGTTGTCACCAAAATATATAAAGGCAATGTAACTAAAGCGATTATCGTTAATTCCCAGGAGATATAAAACATCATTCCCAAGGATCCAATCAACATCAATAACCCCGAAAGGATGGACACAATGCTTTGTTGTAAAGAATCCGAAATGGTTTCGACATCATTGGAAAAAGTTGATAAAGTATTTCCGGTTTTAGTTTCATCGTAAAATTTGATTGGACATTTCTCAAGTTTATTACGTAAATCGTTGCGCATATTTTTACCGACAGTTGCGGAGAGCCGATTGCCAATCAATTGGGATATCAAATCAAAGATGAAGCGAATGATATATGCTCCAATTAAAATCCCAAAGAATAATGGAATGCTATCTAGTACCGAACTTGCTTCGGTGCCAGTCATTACTTTTTGTAAAGTGTTTAAAATGTATTGAGAAAGTAATGGTGTAAATACAATTATTAAAGTTGCCAAGATCGAAAAAACAGTCATAATTATCATTGATGCTACATACGGTCGCAAATAATGGAGTAATCGTTTAAGCGTTTTACGGAAATTTTTCGGTTTTTCTCCTGGGGCACCAAACATCATTGGTCCGTGTTGCGGTTGTTGTGGTCGGTTTTCTCCACGTGCATAATTTTTTCCTTGAGGTTTTCCCACATCCGGATTATTCAACGGAACAGTCTTTATTTTTTGTTTCATGCGAGTTCCTCCAAAGAAAGTTGCGATAAAGCAATTTCTCGGTAGACTTGACAATTGTCCATCAAATCACGATGTTTGCCTTTACCAACGATTTGGCCTTCTTGTAATACAATAATTTGATCAGCATCAATAATCGTTCCGATGCGCTGTGCTACAATAATTACCGTGGATTTGGTAGTTTCTTTTTTTAGAGCTTTTCTCAGTTTGGCATCGGTTTTAAAATCCAATGCCGAAAAACTATCATCAAAAATATAAATTTTTGGTTTACGAACAATTGCTCTGGCGATTGATATTCGTTGCTTCTGTCCGCCAGAATAATTTACGCCACCCTGGTCAACAACCGATGCAAAATCAGCGTCTTTTTCCATGATAAACTCCGTCGCTTGAGCAACCTCTGCCGCATATTTTACGTCTTCTTCGGTGGCACCCTCTTTGCCATAAGCGATATTCTCGGCAATCGTACCGGTGAACAGCGATGCTGTTTGGGGAACGAACCCCATCAATTCCCGTAGTTTTTTTAATTTGATATCTCTGACATCAACGTTATCTATGGTAATTGAACCCGAGGTTACGTCAAACAATCGCGGCAGCAAATTGATAATTGTCGATTTACCGGAACCGGTGGAACCGATGATAGCCACTGTTTCACCGACTTTTGCCTCAAAAGAAATGTTATCTAAAACATTCTTTTCAGCATCTGCGTATTTAAAATCGACAGCATCAAATCGAATGTTGCCTTGAAAATCGGTATCGTCGTATTCGGTTTTTTCGGTATCATGAATCGTAATTTCTGTGTCGAGGATTTCGCTGATTCGTTTCCCGGCGACTTCAGCCCGTGGGAAATTAATGAAAGCAATTGTCAGCATAATGAGGCTGAACATGATTTGCGTTACATATTCAATGACAGCTGTCACACTAGCCAAGCCAACATAATCAGTAATCGTGCCTTTAGCTACGGCTAAATATGCTATATAGACAATCGAAATCACTACTGTATTGAAAAGTAAATTAACGACGGGATTTAAAAACGACATAATATTACCGGCCTTAATGCTCGTTTTTGTCAAGTCATCATTGGCAACTCGATAGCGATTAACTTCTTTTTCTCCTTGCCCAAAAGCGCGAATAACCCGAACTCCATTTAAAGCTTCGCGTCCGACAAGTGTCAATTTATCAATCTTTTTTTGTAACGATTTAAACAAGGGGAAAACCAACAAAAACACTCCAACGATTAAAATCGCTAGTGCTGGGATTCCAACAAGTAACACCGCGGTCAATTCGGCGTTTTTCATTAGACTCATGATTAACCCCCCCACAAAAATGATGGGGATGGTTAAAACCATTCTAAAACTCATGATCGTATACATTTGTACCTGACGAACATCATTTGTTGAACGCGTGATGAGTGTTGATGTTCCAAATTTTTCCGCTTCGGCAAGCGAGAAATTACTCACTTTTTGATAAATAGCTTTGCGAATGTCACGACTAAAACTTACCGACACTTTGCTCGAATAATAAGCGATTCCGACAGTAGCTATTGACGATATGAGCGTTATTCCCAACATAATCAGACCATAGTAAATGATGATACCGATATCACTTTTTTGTGTGATTTGGCATGTATCTGGCATCGAATCCAAATCACAAGTCTCCCCATCAGTCAAGAGTTCCCATGTGTTAGTGTCAGGATCTAGTACTCGATATTCGGCATATAAGCCTTCACCGATAATCTTACTCATATAATTAGGCAATAATAGTTGTCCAATTGAAGTAAAACCAACAAGTACAACCATCATAACCACACCAAACCAATATGGTTTTAAAAATTTATAAATTTTCTTCATATAGTAATTCCTCCCCGTAATAAGCAGCGATTTTGCGATAGATTTTCTTAGCAATTGCTTTCATAGCCGTAATTTCTTCTTCGGTAAGGGCACTTTCTTCAAGTTTGTCCCAAGCTTTTAGGGTTTCGTAGACTGCTTTCGCGGCAATCTCGCCTTGTTTGGTTATGGATAGTACATATCCGCGAGCATCACTAGGATCGATAGTTTTGATGATATATCCAAGGTTGCTTAAATGACATATCGCTCTTGTCGCATGCGATTTATGAAATGGTGATTTTTCAATTAAGACATTCATTTTAATGGTTTTTGGTAAATCGATGTCAATAAGATAACGGCCTATCGGTCCCGAAAGGCCTATCGATGCTAATCGCTCATCAAAAAATCGACAACGATATTTACTGATTAAATGATCATATTTATGTAACATCTCTGTCCCCCTTTTCGATAGTTCTCATTAAGTATATCTTCAATTAGTTGCGTTGTCAACTAATTTTTTGTTAAAAAGAAAACTTGTGAGTTTCCTCATAAGTTATCTGTTTACTTCATTATATAAAGAATTCCAATACATCCTTGTCCGCAGTGACTGGAGATAACACATCCGGCAGAAGTAACATACTTGTTTTTCACCGCAATATTATCGATTTTATCATTGATATACTTAACTGAATCGCTGGCAAGCGAATGAGTTACCATCAAATAATCATCATCAAGTTGGTCTTTTACTCTTTGGACTTCATCAATCAAAATATCCAATCCGGAAGTGATTTTTCCATGTCCCTTTTTTCCCACTGCCATTTCCCCATTGACAACTTTTATAATCGGTTTGATTTTTAAAATCGTCCCAACAAAAGCTACCACAGAATTACAGCGTCCGCCTTTATAAAGATACTCCATCGTATTAATAACGAACTGAGTTCTCACTTTGGGTACCAAATCAATGATTTTCTGTTCGATAGTGACAATGTCATCGCCTTGATCACGAAATTTGCACGCTTTTAGGACTAAAAGCCCCGTTCCTGATGACAGATTTTTGGAATCAACCAGATGAATATCATCTGATTGTAGAATTTTTTTGGCTAAATTGGCACTTTGAAGCGTTGCAGAAAACTTAGAGCCAATCCCCATATACAAGATTTTATAACCTTGATCAAGATAATACTTAAATCGAGTAGTAAATGTTCCTGGCGCAATCGCAGCGGTTTTGGGCAAATAACCGCAATTTGTTATCTTATCATACATTTCGTTAACTGTTAAAGTCTCTCCGTCTAAATATGATTCTTCACCGAAATTGACATATAGCGGAATAATCTCAATATCATTTTTTTTGATTAATTCTGCCGTTAAATCACAAGTGCTGTCGGATATGATTTTAATTTTGTCCATATAGTTTTTTCACCGCCGTTATTGATTATATGTAATCAGTCTATAAATGTAAAGATAATCAATCGTTTTTACAAAAATACCGTTTTTTAACGACAGTTCTTGGTCGGTAAAACCGAAAGTGATATAATGAAATCGAGGTGAATCTGATGCGTACAATCCCCAAAGAAAAATTAATATCCGAATTAGAGCGGATAATCATCGAAGCCGCTACCGTACTAGATGACGAAGTTGTTAGTTGTTTGCGGTTTGGCAGAGAACAGGAAACATCAAAATTAGCAATTCATATTCTTGATGAGATAATTGATAATCAACAAATTGCAAGAACGGAAAACATTCCTCTTTGTCAAGATACTGGCGTTGCCGTTTTTTTTGTCGAAATTGGTAATAATTTATATTTCGATTATGATCTTACTGAGGCAATTAACCAAGCCGTCCGCAACGGATACATTAAAGGATATCTTCGCAAATCGGTTGTGCAGCACCCTTTAGATCGCAAAAATACACTTGATAACACTCCCGCCATCATCCATTATCTACCGGTAATTGGTGATCAATTGCGAATTCGGTTTGCCCCAAAGGGTGGCGGCAGTGAAAATATGAGTAAACTGACAATGCTAACACCGGCTGATGGTCGTCAAGGAATCATTGACTTTGTTGTTGAAACGGTTCGAAATGCTGGTGGGAAAGCTTGTCCGCCGATTATATTAGGAGTTGGAATCGGCGGTAATTTCGAAAAATCAGCTTTGCTTGCCAAGGCGGCTTTATTTCGCAAACTAAGCGATGAAGCTACAAATCCAATAGATAGAGAACTTGAGAAAGAGCTATATAAAGTTATTAATGAAACAAATGTTGGACCGATGGGATTAACTGGTAAAACAACTTGCTTGGCAGTCAAAGTCAATTCATATCCTTGTCACATTGCTTCTTTACCGGTGGCGGTGAACATCCAATGTCATGCTGCTCGACATAAGGAAGTGATATTATGAGTCAAGAAGTCATCAGAATTTCAACACCAATTTCTGATCAAGAAAGAATGTCTCTTCGTGTTGGTGATATCGTTCTTATTTCCGGAATCATATATACAGGACGAGATGCCGCTCATAAACTAATGGTTCAAGCGCTTAATAATGGTGAGAAACTACCATTTGAATTGAATCATCAAGCGATATATTATGTGGGGCCTACTCCGGCAAAGCCGGGACAAATAATTGGTTCTTGTGGACCAACTTCCAGTTATCGAATGGATCCATACAGCCCACTTCTAATGGCAAACGGACTCAAAGTTATGATTGGCAAAGGACCAAGAAGTAAAGCTTTTCAAGCTCAACTTGTTAAAAACCAAGCTGTCTATCTTGATGTCACTGGTGGAATTGGCGCATTATTGTCTAAACGGGTCTTAAAAATGGAAGTCATCGCCTATCCTTGGCTTGAAAGTGAAGCTGTTCATAAACTTCAGGTTGTCGATTTTCCCGCCATTGTAGCTTACGATACGTGTGGAAATGATATTTTCAATCAATAAAAAAATCCCGGATTTTGAGTTGGTTTGATTAAAACAACTCTTTTCCGGGTTTTTTTTATTCCGTCCGTAAAGCGATAACCGGATCTTTTCTCGAAGCCAGTCGTGCGGGTATGAATCCAGCCATAAAGGCCAGCATGACACTAATGATGACCAATATAGTTGCGTCAATAATTCTCAAGCTTGCCACATTGGGCATGTCTGAATAAAATTCAATAATCATGTTAACCGGTATTATAAGCAAATACGTTATCCCAATACCAACGATGCCAGCGATAAAGCCAATAATCAGATTTTCGCTGTTAAAAACTCGGGAAACATCTTTCTTACGAGCTCCTAAAGCCCGTAAAATTCCGATTTCTTTGGTTCTCTCCAAAACGGAAATATAAGTTATTATCGCAATCATAATTGATGACACAATCAACGATACAGCCGCAAAAGCGACTAAAACAATTTCGACAGTATCCAACACTCGTCGCACAATTGAAGTAAAGGTAGTTGCCCAATCGACAAATTCAATCCGTTCCGCTGAATCAGCTGAGTAACCATTAATGGTGTTATATGATTCTAGATAATTGCCAACAATTTCCTTCGCATCAAAATCCGTAGCGTAGATGTAAATACTATCTACATTTGTACTAACTTCATCTGGATAAGTGGTATAGATAAAGTCAATTGCATCAGAGGTAAAACCAAGTCCACTATAGAAAATACCGATATTTGATGATGTTTTTAACCGAACGATTCCCGAAATCGTCACATCCAAAGCCGCATCAGGATCAAAGGCATCTTCATCATAAATGCCAATATTCAGTTTGAATTCGCGACCAACTATTTCGGAAAATGCAAATTCGCTTACTTCCCCTTCTCCGGTTCCAACATTGGTAAAGCCCAAATTGGTCAATATCGTTTTACTGATTCGGTTGTAATCATCGACTACAAGAATGACTTCAAAGGATCCGTTCTCAAAATCATTAGCTGGAAATTCTCCGTATAAAAGATCATAACTATCGGTAAGCAAAGTTCCTTCCGGCAATCGATTTAATAATGGTCCATTCATGCTTTGCGAAAGCAGTTGGTTTGCGGTTGTAGTTTGGGTGTTGGTTTCCGTATAGATTCGCGTGTATGTGCTACTGTCGTTTTGACGTAGCAAAGACATATTTACATACTTAACATATTTAATACCAGAAATATACTGTCCACCAGTTCCGGCGACATAATCGCTGACGAAATTAACATAATCTTCAGTAATTATATTTGGTGTCATCTGTTGTACTCTGGGAACATATAATGTGGCATAATCGTAATCGGGATATTTATTCAAGTCATCTTCCATAACAGTCATCATACTAGTGGGATTATATCGAAGGCTCGAAACAGTAATGGGATATCCAGATATCGTATCGCGTTCAAAGGCAGAAATCTGTTCATCCAGTCCGTTTGACAACGATAATACTAATGCAATGCCAATGATACCGATACTGCCAGCAAAAGCCGTTAATATTGTCCGTCCGATTTTGGTACGGATATTTTTTAATGAAGAGACCAGTGCTGTCACAAAACTCATGGCGGTCTTTTTTAGTTTGAATTCGCTCTTCATATCCTCATTGAGTGTGACGGGATGAGAATCGCCAACAATTTTTCCGTCTTTCAAATTGATTATCCGTGTTGAGTAGCGATTGGCAAATTCTTGATTATGGGAAACCATGATGACCAATCGGTCTTTGGATATTTCCTTAATCAAATCGAGGATTTGAATGCTGGTAATCGAATCCAGTGAGCCAGTCGGCTCATCGGCCAAAACGATATCTGGGTTATTTGCTAGAGCCCGTGCAATCGCTACTCTTTGCGATTCTCCACCTGATAATTGATTTGGTTTCTTATTGATATGGCTAGTTAATCCTACTTGTTCTAGAACTTCACTAGCGCGTTTATGACGTTCTTCTAAAGAAGCTCCCGAAAGTGCTAATCCTAACTCTACATTTTGAACAACACTCAAGTGAGAAATTAAGTTATGGTTTTGGAAAATGAAGCCAATGGAATTATTACGATACATATCCCAATCTTGATCATTAAAGTCTTTAGTCGATTTTCCTAAAATTTCTAAATCTCCCGAGTCGTATTTATCGAGTCCTCCGATTATGTTTAGCAATGTTGTCTTCCCACATCCAGATGGACCTAAAACCGTTACAAACTCATTTTTACGAAAATCAACAGTCACATCATCAAGAGCTTTTTGATGATATTCACCGATAATATATGATTTGGAAATGTTTTTTAATCTAAGCATATAACTCACATCCCGATTACGAACAAAAATTCCGTCCGCTTCCATTATAGTAGAATTACTAACAAATAGTCAAGGATATCGCCTGTAAATATCCCTTTTTGTTCTGTCCGTCACGAAACAATTTAACACATCTGCTTGAGTATTTTATCCTTCTTTTTAAAAACGTTTGAATCCGCTGAAAAGGATTCAAACGTTCTTCCCTTAGACAAATCATAGTGACGATTTTTTTATGGCTTGATAATCAATATTAGGATTAAAGTATCGTCCTTGCTTTTGAGTCACTTTTCCATAGTTGATCGCTTGAACGGGACAGATGTTAATACAGCCAAGACACCCTGTACACTTATCGTCGAAAACAATTGTTTTTTTGTCATAGACAATATTATCAACCGGGCATAATTGTACGCATTTCAAACAACCGATACAACCGGTTACAATGTATTTTTTGCTGGTTTTACTAGGTGTTTTAGCCGCTAGTTTCTGAAACCACTTTAAAAACCCCCAAAAATGCGGCCGATATGTAAAAGTGCCTTGGTTTTCAAGAACTGACAAAATGCTTTCTAGTTTTACTTCCATTTCGTGTAATAACTGCCGGTTTAGATCTTCGTCAACTTTGTACATCAATATATAATTATCCGGCATTCTGATATACTCTTGATATGTCAAGACCTTATTGGTCTTTTTAAGTGCTTGTTGTGTCAGATCACTTGATATTCCGGGATATCCGCCACAGACAAAAATCGCATAAATCCGCGGGTTTCCCTCAAAAGTCATCCCTGCAACAAATTTCCGGACTATTTCTGGTAATCCAAATATATAAACTGGTGTAATAATTCCGATTTCATCATACGTTGCTAAAACCAATGGATCCGTGTGAGGTATGAAAAAAAGGGAGCTCTCCGGAAAGCGACAATGAATTTTTTGGGCAACATAGAAAGTATTACCTGTGCCACTAAAAAAACAGATTGCGCGTTTCATATTGGATTCCTCCTATTTAAAAATGCATGTTTATTAATAAGCTTTTGCGAATAATACTTCTTTTTCGGCTTTACGTCCACATACTGGGCAAACCTCTCCTAATCGTTCTTGCACGAAAGGCATACATCTTGAGGTCGCGGTGGTGTCTTCTTTAATCTTGTTTTCACATTCGACATTACCACACCACATCATTTTGACATATCCCGGTTGATTTTCAATTATGTTTTTGAATTCTTCATAGGTGTAAGCGGGGCGAATATTGGCGGCTACGTTAGCGAGTGCTTTATCATACATCTGTCGATGAATCGATGCTAATAAATCTTCGATTATCATCGGAAGTTCACTGATTTTGACTTTTTCTTTGGAATTATCGATCCGTTTGACAATGATACAGTCACCAGTTTCCAAATCCCTTGGTCCAATCTCGATTCGAAGTGGGACGCCCTTCATTTCATATTCGCTGAATTTCCAACCGGGTGTTTTATCAGAATCATCAATTTTAACACGGATTCCGAGAGTATCCAATGCTTTATACAATGCCAAAGCATTTTCCATTACCCCAGGTTTGCTTGCTTGAATGGGAATAATGATAGCTTGAATTGGAGCGGCGTATGGGGGCAAAACCAGTCCCGAATCATCGCCATGAACCATGATAATAGCCCCAATTAATCTGGTCGAGAGGCCCCATGAGGTTTGATAAACAGGTTTAACAACACCATCTTTATCTTGGAAATTAATGTTAAAAGCTTTGGCAAAACCAGTACCAAAATAATGGGTCGTCCCGCTTTGAAGCGCCTTCCCATCGTGCATCAAGGCTTCAATGGTATAAGTTTCTTCCGCTCCGGCAAATTTTTCTTTATCGGTCTTTTTCCCGAGGATAAAGGGGATTGCCAACAAATCACGACCGAGTTCGTTATATATGTCAAGCATACCCAATACTTCTTCACGGGCTTCTGTTTCAGTTGCGTGAATTGTATGCCCTTCTTGCCATAAAAATTCAGATCCCCGAAGAAAGGGGCGAGTTGTTTTTTCCCAACGAACAACGCTACACCACTGATTATACTTCTTTGGCAAATCTCGGTAAGAAGATACGATTTTGGCGTAATGTTCGCAAAATAAGACTTCTGATGTGGGACGAATAATTAATCGTTCAGCTAATTCTTCTTTCCCGCCAATTGTGATAATTGCTGTTTCCGGGGCAAAGCCTTTGACATGTTCTGCTTCTTTCATGAATAGCGATTCGGGGATTACTAGAGGCATATATACATTTTCATGACCCGATTTTTTAAACCGATTATCAAGATATTTTTGAATGTTTTCCCAGATTGCATATCCATATGGTCGGTATATGATAAACCCTTTGGCTTGAGTATAATCCATCAGTTCGGCTTTCCGACATACATCGGTATACCATTGAGCAAAATCCTCATCTCTACCAGTAATTGATTTAACTAGTTTGTCTTGTTTGTTTTCCATATTTGTTTACCCTCTTTTTGTATTTAGGAAATATTATATCATAAATAAAAACATCTATCTATGGGAAACCGATTTTGCCTTAGAGTGCATTGGCAACAAATTGGCAAAACGCGTCCAAATTATCGGCTTTAAAAACTCCACAGTCCTCAAGAACTTTTTCGAAAATTAACCCAACTTCTTGTTGCAAAAGAATATCGATTGTGGAAGCGTCAAATGCTTTCATTTTGAGTTCGTTAAACCACGGTAAGTGTTTTTCTAATTCGGGATACTGTTTTGGATCCGTACCGGCTAAAAGGCAGGTCTTAATTTGATTGATTTCTGTCTGTAAACGTCCAGGAAGCACTGCCAGCCCCATTACTTCGATTAAGCCAATGTTTTCTTTTTTAATGTGAAAGTATTCCTCTCGCGGATGAAAGAGGCCATATGGATGGTTTTTGTCGGTGTAATTGTTTCTTAACACTAAATAGAAATTATACTCTCCATCAATATACTTGAGAATTGGCGTAACTGTATTGTGGTTCTTTTGGGTTTTTGCATGGATTCCTAAAGCATCATTGGAATATTCTTTCCAGTTTTCAAACAATCGGTTGACCATTTCTAAAACATAACGAGCATCGCTACCAATAATGCGAATCGCTGATAACGGCCACTTGAGAATTTCGATCCTTACTTTCTTTTTATAATATGCTTTCAGGATATGAGCTTTTTCAATTGGGAATTCATATCGTCCTCCTTGAAAATGGTAATGGGATAAAATGGAGCCCCCAACGATTGGCAGTCCCGCATTCGAGCCCATTAAGTAATGCGGAAATTGATTGACGAAATCGATTAGTTCACAAAACGTATCATAGTCAACTCGCATCGGCTCATGAATTTTTTTTAAAACAATTGCATGTTCGTTAAAATATGAATATGGCGAATATTGAAATCCCCATTCGTTGTCATCACCATTTATCGACAAGGAAATAACTCGATGGTTACTCCTAGGTGGTTTTGAATCCGTTCCATAAAACCCGATGTTTTCCATGCAAAGAGCACATTGAGGATAATCATCGGTTGCCTTTGCTTGAGCAATCAACTGTGGATCTTTTTCTGGTTTTGATAAATTGATAGTTATGTCAAGCGGTGCATATTTTCCCACATATTTAAACGAAATATTTTTTTTGATACGTTCGGTTTTGATGTAATTTGTAGCTTGCGACAAATCATAAAACCATTGAGTAGCCAAGTATGGATCTTCATCATATAGTTGCCAAAATTTTTGATCGATTTCTGAAGGTCGACCAATAAAACTATCCATGAGTTTTCCTTCTAGATTATCACGGGATGATTCGGAATCATCAATAATGGCATGCTTGACAGCATATTCCATAATTTTATCCATAAGTCTGAAAAAATCAATATCGTCCTCAATATCTTCGTGTTCAAAATGATCAAGCCTAAGTAGGTAAAGAACATTATTCAACGCATACTCGTAATTTACTGTGTCTAATAAGTGGCAATCGAATGCATATTGGACTAATTGATTGACGTAATTATTTATCATAATAACCTCCTTGAGAAAAGCTTGTCATATCTAAGATATTTGATAATGAATAAAGTGATGATATACTTCGGATGGTCGCAGAATCAAATCATGAAAACGACAATCGTTTATCCCGTTGGATGCATATTGCGGTTCAATTGCAATCGCTGAATGCAAGGCAGCCGCCTTGCCATTTTGAAGGTGTTTTTCAGATGGATAATTGGTGGTATAAATCGTCACCCCAGGATATGACGTTTTTATTGTTAATGATCGGTTCGATTTTGTAGAATATAAAATCAGATTGGGTTCGGATTGATTTAGAGCAAACATAAACCAGTGATCAATACCAAACGTTTTCTGATTTTTCAAGATTGGATCAACAATGACAGGCATGACGGGTTTTGAAATTGTGAAGTCAAAAAGGGTTTGACGAACCGAAAGAAGTTCTGAACCGATGATTTCATCATCAACCAACAAAACATTAGAAGCGTTGATTTGCATACAATGGTTGCGTAAATCATGAGTAAAATCACCATCAAGATTAAAGTATGAGTGATTAGTAAGATTGCATAATGTCGTTGCGGTCGATTTAGCAATCAGTTCTACGCCAAGATTATTTGGTGATACCGTATAACGAACTTTAATGGTTACTACGCCGGGTAACCAATCGTGATGATAATTTGTAGTATATGTCACAATTGCTGCTTCTTGATTTTCAGCAATTGAGTCTAAAATAAAAGGGACAAATGACAATCCATGATCCCCACCGTGCAAAAAATTCGCATTTTTGGAAGCGAATTGATAGGCATTGCCATCAATAACACAACGGCCTTTCGCTATTCGGCCAGCAGTCAATCCCACTGTAGCGCCCAAATACATTCCGTCGGTCAAATAATCGTTGTAATTCTGATATCCGGCGACAATATTCGTGTTATCCGCAAGCGTCCATCGGGAAATTGCGGCCCCAATATTCAAAAATTCAATTGACGATCCTTGCGCAAATTGAATCCGAACCGCCGTGATCTTGTCAGTAATCTGTTTTTGCGAAATTACCATACGGCACCTCACCATAAATCTACTCTTATCATATCACATTCGCTGTTATTTTCATATCCAAAATCGCGCAAAAACCAGCCTTGTAGTATTAATTTGTGTTGTCGGATATGATATTATATTATCAAAATAATAAATGCCAATTGGAAGTTTGTTCAAAAAATTACGAATACCTACCGAAAAAACCCAATGTGCGATAAAATATTGATAGGTGATTATATGCTATTCTTTTCTTTGTCTATCACATGGAAACCCATTATCGAAAAATATTGTCAATTAAACTCGATTTACGAAGATTACTATGGTAGTGAACTTAATTTTAGTAATCTAATGGTTTGGCGTTTTAGTGATCAAATTGAAATTGGAGAAGAACCAAATAAATATATTTTAATTCGTTCAATGGCTTATGAACACGCCATTTATTTTCCTCCAGTAGCTATCGATAGTAACGCCTTCATCGCGGCAATCAAATGGATTGAAGCCGACTCAGTCGATCAAAACATCCCCTTTTTAGTTCAAGGGCTTTCAGAAAAAATGATTGCTACTCTTCAAACAACCGATGCTAAATATCGGGTTTATGAAAATCGAGATATGTTTGAATATTTGTATTCAAGCTCCGAATTACGGAATCTTGTTGGTAAAAAATATCATAACAAACGCAACCTTGTCCATCAATTCGCGAAGCTGGGCGCAGTTGTTTTTAGACCCTATAGGTCATTGGATGAGCAGTTAGTTAAGGACCTTTTACACAAATGGGAAGAACATAAGCTTCACGCTTTTGAGCATGAGGCTATTTTTGATACGTTAAATAATTTAGAAACATATGATTGCTTCGCTGATGTGATTGACTTTGATGGTAAAATAATTGCTTTTGCTATTGGCACTAAAACTCCGAAAATGGGGATTGTTTTATTTGAAAAAGCCGATACCGACTATCCCGGTATATATGCGGCAATAAATCAATTATTTGCCACGCTTCATTTCACTGATGTTAACATTATCAATCGGCAAGAGGACCTAGGGATTGTCGAACTTCGACAAGCAAAACTCTCATATAATCCTGTGGGCTTTGCCAAAAAATATTCCATTTCCCGTAACCACTTAACCATGGGGGAGGTATCAGAATTAAAAGAACTATATCATGAGGCTTTTGATGATTCCCAGCGGTTTTTAGATTATTTCTTCAATCAAAAATTTCGTGCGGAAAACGTCATTTTCCACAAGACAAATCATCATATCGTTTCGGCTTTGCATTTCGTTGCAAAAACATTATCGATAAAATCAGTTTTATTTTCATGCCCATTTGTCGTCGCAGCCGCAACTCTAAAAGCATACCGTGGGCAAGGGTTGATGAACACTTTATTAAAACAAGCTTTTTTTGATCTATATAATCGTAATATTGCCATATGTGCTTTATCGCCCTTTGCCGAAAGTTTTTATCTTCCCAGTGGTTTTGCGACCGTCAATCGTTTTTCGCAGTTAACGCAATATATACCTGCAAATGAGCGTTTTACATATCAAAAGGTTAATTATGAGTCAATGGAAGCCGTAGCGATAATATATAAAAACAAAATGCGAGAATTCGATATCTTTATTGATCGTTGTGCCGAATATTGGCAAACCTATTATAATGCTGTCGCAGCTGATGATGGTATCATCATAATTGTTAAAGAACAAGGAAATGACATTGGATATTATACTCAATTTGGCAACGAAATCGAAGAAATTTGTTTTCTTGATGATACATTGATTTCATCAGTTGATCGTTTAAACAATACCATTATTAATCGAGTGCATTCTGAAGGTGATGGCAGTCACGTGATGATCAGGATTGTCAATCTCAAAAAAATGCTGTCAGAATATCCTTTTGATTCACAGTTAAACACCGTTAAACGCATAAAATTTACTGATTCATTGCTAAATATGAATAATGTCACTCTCGAGATCACCATCAAAAATGGTATAGCCAATTTACGAAATATCGAGGACTATGATGAAGAAATGACCATTGAATCACTGTGCCAACAAATCTTTATCACCGGCTCAAATTTGTTCTCGAAATCAAAAACTTTAATCTTTGATAAATATTAAAACCGATTCAGCAAAAGCCGAATCGGTTTCCAAGAGAGACCGTCATTTTGCCGGTCTTTATTTTTGTAATGAAAAGAAAGCAAATTTTGTGAATATCGCTGTTTCAGGGAGCGCATTAAAAACCATATCTTCATGAGTTATCGGATGGGGAAACACCAGTTCATATGCAAATAGCCCCATCCCCTCTTGTTGCTGTTTTAAAAGCGTATTTCCATACTTATTGTCGCCATATAATGGATGACCAATTGTCGCCATCTGCAACCGAATCTGGTGAAAACGTCCACTCAGTAAATCAATCTTTATAAGAGTCAATTTTTGATGATTATCTTGATACTGCTCGATAGCGGTATACGATAATTGAGCTAGTTTTCCTTGCTCTTGGTCAGTAACAAATCCCATTTTGGTCATTTCGTTTTTTGCTAAATAATTACTAAGTGTCTGGGGTTGGCCAATCGGAAGAATGCCATTTACGACGGCATAATACCGTTTGGAAAAATCATGTTCCCTGATGGATTCTGATAAGCGGGATGCCGCCTTTGAAGTCTTCGCAAAAACCATTACACCACCAACGTTTAAATCTAAACGATGAACCAATCCCAAGTACACGTTGCCAGGCTTTTGATATTTATCTTTTAAATAGTTTTTTAATATCGATAACATATCCGGTAATTCTTTTTCGCCAGCCTGTGAAAGTATTCCCGCTGGTTTAACTGTCACCAACAGATGATTGTCCTCAAAAAGAATTTGTAAGTCATTGTTCATATCTAGCCTCCCAATAGCGGATTATTATCCTAAAGCAATATCTAGAATCATCATCAGTATAAAGCCAACCATCACGGCAATCGTTCCAATATTCGAATGCGATCCAAGTTGAGCTTCCGGAATCAATTCTTCAACAACAACATAAATCATCGCTCCCGCGGCAAAGGCTAAAAGCCATGGCATGGCCATTGTCAATGCTCCGGCCAGCAAAATACCAACAACGGCAAATATCGGTTCAACTATTCCCGATAAAGAACCTAGCAAAAATGCCTTTTTTGCAGACAAAATTTCTTCTTTCAAAGGCAAAGAAACCGCTGCTCCTTCGGGTAAGTTTTGGATACCGATGCCCAATGCTAGTCCAACAGCGGATCCAAGCGCAAGCGCTGATCCATTAGTCAAAGCAGCACCGAAAGCCAGACCAACAGCCAGGCCTTCAGGAACGTTGTGTAGTGTCATAGCAAATAATAACATTGTCGACCGTTTTGTCGATGATCGAAGGCCTTCGGGTTTGTCACTGCCAATATGTAAATGTGGCAAAATCATATCCAATAATAACATGAATATCCCCCCAGCAGCAAAGCCGATAGCTGCCGGAATCCACCCAGTTATGCCCATGCTTTCAGCCTGAGCGATAGCTGGATTTAATAAACCCCAAATTGAAGCGGCAGTCATGACTCCCGCTGCGAATCCTAAAAAAATACGTTTGGTCATATTGGACATAACATTTTTGAAACAAAAAACCGTTGCTGATCCTAAAGCTGTCATTACAAAAATGAAGATAATCCCCAAAATAGCAATGGTGATTGGATCCAGTCCCCACATAAAATACCTCCTAGTAAATATATGACTTATTGATAATTTATATTATGAGTCCAAGCAAATGGAATCGGAAAAATTCGATCAACAAATGCCTTAATCATTGGGCATTGAGAATAATCAATATTTAATTTTTGATCGTATCCAAAAATTAATCTTGTAAGTAGAAGAATATTGTCGACTTGTAATTGTTCTTCTCCCCAATAAATGATGTATTTTCCGTTTGTTTCAGACCATTTTATCATGTTTTTTGATTCCGGCATCAACGTTTCCCAGTAGGGTTTAAGTTCATCCATAAATCGGGAAAAATTGATGATTTTAAAACTGGTAAACTGATGAATCGCTTTTTTTTCGCATCCACCAAGATATTGTTCAATTTCATCATGGGGATCGGTGGCAAAATGCATCACTTTTTTATTATAACACTCAAGCAGCAAATCAAATGCCGAAACGATTGCTAATCGGTCACCACCATACTCCTTAATGCCAAGATCGAATCGCTCTTCATCGGTTTCCAGTTGCAGGATGACATAAGCTACTAAGATTCCATCCCGGAAAATCATCTCAAAAGGATAGGTGGCAAAACTATCAGGATAGGTTTGCCCTTTAATCAATAAACGAAACTCATTTTCATCACGCAAATAACGAATATTTTCCTGTTGGTAAATGCCATTTATCTTTGGAAAAAATGAATCATCATATTTTTTTAAGGTGATTTTAGTCGTTTTTGAGATGTGTCCATATTCCGCAAACCACTCGGTGGCATTGCCAGCATAATCTGCACCGATTCCCAAATACAATCCTCCTTGTCCGGAAATAATCATCAAGGTAATTGCTTCAGAAAGCATCTTTTCTTCAGCCATTTGAAGTAATTTAGAGGCAATTTTTTTACCACGATATTCTGGCAAGGTTGCAACTGAACCAATTGATCCGGTCGTAATCTTCGCCTGGTGCACTTGAATAGTTGTTGGATAATAATTGACCATCGATACAACATTGTTGTCCTCGGAGGCAATAAACATCCGTTGAATATTGTTTTCTCCAAATAAACATAAAAACTGTTCTTCCATATTGGGTTTAAAAATCGTTTTTGACAGTTCAATTGCTTGTCTACGCTCGTTTAGACGACAACTACGAAATTCCATCATCTTCACCGCGATAAGGTGGCAACGTATGCTGCAAAATCAATTGTCTTACCACTTAATCGGGATTCTTCAGCAGCAAATGCCAATAAATGACTTTCTATTGAAGCATTATGGTCAGTAATATCCGTGTTTTTACCTTCTTCGATCAAGGCAATCAGAGCTTCCATAATTCCCTCATCACCACCCCCATGACCCGAAGATTTAGCCACAGTTGAGATGACTTCTGGTGCTTCAGTTCCAAACTGATATACTTCAAGGATATTTTTGTCCATATGACCACGAATTTCTCCTTTAGTTCCCATTAATTTGATGGTTCTGGTGTTTTCGTGAGTAAAGCCTGTCATGGTAAAAGCAACAGTAATTTCATTGGCAAACTCAATGGCCGTAACTTGGTGGTCGACAACATCATTATCACATTGATAGACACAGCGACCATATGGACCTTTTTTTAACGCCTTTAGCAACGCATCATCCGACATATCATTTGATACTGGCAGTTTCATCCAGTCCGGAGCATTTAGATATACTTTGGGAGCGAAATATGGACATTCTTTAGCGTATTGGCAACCATCCATGCAGAATTTGGGTGCTCCCTTTGGAATGAATTCGGATTTATAGTGAGAAAGACTCCCAAAAGAACTTACTTTTATTGGATGAGCTTTTGCAAACCAAATCATTAAATCAAGATCATGACATGATTTAGCTAATATCATCGGACTTGATAACTTTCGATTTCGCCAATTGCCTCGAACAAAACTATGAGCCTGATGCCAAAAAGCGACGTTTTCATTGTGCTGAATCGATATTAACCGGCCAATACGGCCACTATCAAGCAACTGTTTAATTGTCGCAAAAAAGGGCGTGTATCGAAGCACGTGACCAATCATCAAATGGACATGATTCGCTTCGGCGATTTTACCAAGTTCGATACAATCAAACGGATTAACCGCCATGGGCTTCTCTAAAAACAAGTGATATCCTTTTTCTATCGCTTTTTTTGCAGGTACAAAATGCATATTGTCTTGAGTGCATATAAAACAGACATCCGCCATTTTCGGTTGCATAAGGATTTCTTCATCACTAGTAAACTGATTTTCCATGGCAATTGCGTGTTTCATCGCAAAATATCCTCGCCGCATGGGGTCAGGATCGGCAACTCCCACAAAACGTATCCGTTCTCGATTCAGTTCGGCATAAGCACCATATGCGCCGATGCCACGACTTCCGGCACCAATCATGATTGCACTAATCATCAAATATCACTCCTTCATCATCAGTTATTGTATCACAATCAGATATTATATGCGATTCTTACTATTTAAAATACCGAGCATTTAATTGTGCTCGGTATTAAAAAAACTATGGATTGACACGATTGGGTCCACGATATAACAAAGTTACTTCGCGAATACTTTCTGTATCAAATAATTTCATTAGAAACCTAGTTAGTCCAAATCCCAGTCCGCCATGGGGAGGAACCCCATATTTAAAGAAATTGAAATAGAATTCCAAAGATTCTAAAGGTAAGCCTTTCTCAACGGCTTGTTTTTTGAGAATATCCAGTCGATGTTCGCGCTGAGCTCCGGTGGTAATTTCAACTCCACAATATAATAAATCAAAACTCTTTGTTAACCCATTTTCATCCAACATATGATAAAACGGTCTGGCTGCAAATGGATACTCGGTTACAAAGACAAAATCCGATTTAAATGTCTTTTTGGCGTAAATGCCGATTAATTCTTCTTCCCGCCGATCAATATCATGGGCTTTTTCTCCGGTATAATGATATTTCTCTTGGATAATCCGTTTGCAATCGGCGAATGAGATTCTGGGAAATGGTACGTCGTTTAAATTAATCTCTTTGTTAAAAAGGCGTTTGTAATCATCATCAATTTCGGTTTTCAGTTTTAAAAGCATCCGTTTACAAAAAGCTTCTTCCATATCCATCACATCGTGATGTGATTTAATCCAAGAAATTTCGCAGTCAACGGAAGTGAATTCGGTGGCGTGGTAAGCGGTATGAGAATTCTCCGCCCTAAACACGGGAGCGATTTCAAAGACATTATTAAAACCGGCAGCCATCGCCATTTGTTTATAAAATTGTGGTGATTGCGCCAAGTAAACGGTTTTACCAAAATAGTCCATTTTAAAGACTTCGGCCCCCGATTCAGACGCTGTTCCTAGTATTTTTGGGGAGTGAATTTCGATAAAATCATTTTCAAGCCAATACTCGCGCATGGCCATTTCACAAAGCGTCTGGGCTTTAAATATCAGGTAGTTGCGTTCGGTACGTAAGTCTAAAAACCGATAGTCAAGCCGCAATTCTTTATCGGTTGCATTCGTATAATCAAGAACATCAATTGGCAATTGTTCCTCAGATACACTCGTAATATCAAAACTTGAAGGAACGAATTCCATTCCCCGTAATTTGACGTTGGGGCGATCATATATAATACCTTTAGCAGTGATTGTACTTTCTTTGGTTAAGTGTGATACTAATTCATTCATTGCCTGATTAATATCATTCTTTTCTATCGTTACTTGAACTTTGCCAGTCGAATCACGGACAATTACGAATTGAACATATTGAAGATCGCGAATTTTGTCGACAAAGCCACTGATTTCTATTTCTTGGTTATAATAGTTTGCTAAGTCCTTCATATAGATGGTTTTCATCAAGAATCACCTGTCACTGCTTTCTATTTCATTCTGAAATGTTTTGGTGTATTATATCATATTCATATCATATATTCAATTCAAAACCAGCAAAACCAAACAAAAACACCTCCATATGGAAGTGTTTTTGTTTGGTAATAATACTCATTTAATTTTATCAAGCAAAATCATCATTACTGATCTGAAAAACGGTATCCTATTCCAACTTCGGTAAGAATGAATCTTGGTTTCATTGTGTCTTTTTCGATTTTTCGTCGAAGGCTAGCCATGAAAACGCGAACTGTTTTCGTATCTCCGGTCTCTTCATATCCCCATACTTGATTAAGTATAAAGTTATGTGTTAATACTCTCCCACGATTGCTAATCAGTAACGATAAAAGTTTGAATTCAATGGGAGTAAGATGAACCTCCAAATCATCAATAAAAACGTGACGTTTTTCAAAATCAATTGTCAGGTAATCACATTGGAATATTCCGTTGGTTACATGAATGGGATTTTGGTCAATTTTTCGTTCAACAACACGAATACGGGCCATCAGTTCACCGATATAAAAAGGTTTAGTAATATAATCATCGGCTCCCGCATCTAGTGCGAGGATTTTTTCTTGTTCATGACCTCTTGCGGAAACAACCAATATCGGAACTTGTGATTCTTTTCGCAGTTCCTTCAAAACCAATATGCCATCTTTATCAGGCAACCCCAGATCCAAAAGAATAATATCGGGATGCTCTAAAGAGAATAAAAACTGTCCTTGGGTTCCTGTTTCCGCACCAAAAACATCATACCCTTCTTTCCGTAGCGATACTGCAATAAAACTATAAATATACTTGTCATCTTCAATGACAAGAACCTTAATTCCCTTGGTCATGTTTATCCTCCAATGGCAAATAAAAGCTGAATCGAGCCCCCTTTGGGCTATTTGGTTGGGCGTATATTTTGCCCCCGTGTGCCTTAATGAAGGTTTTGCATATGGCCAATCCTAATCCTATTCCCCGTTTTCCATCGGAAATTCCATGGTCAGAAGTAACGAAACCTTCAAAAAGCGTATCTTTAACGCTGTTATCAATTCCAGCTCCCAAATCAGAAACAGTAAATTTAACTTGATTTTCTAATTGTTCAACCAATAAAGTAATCGGTTCGTTAGGAAGTGTATGTTTAACCGCGTTATCTAATAAGTTTATTAATACTTGTACAATCAATCTGCCATCCATTGGAACAGTTATTACTTCCTGTGGAAGAATAACATTAAAAGGGCGATCACGAAGTAGTCGTTTCATATGTCCGACTGCTTCACCGATGATATCATCGATGACTTCATCATCTTTATGAATAACCAGTTGTTCTTCATTGATTCGAGTCATATTTAAGATATTTTCGACCAAATTGGATAGCCATACCATTTCTTCACTGACATCAAGCGCTAAACGCTTCCGTTCTTCATCGGTCAATTTGTCGAAATCATCTGCTAACAAAGTGCTTGCCCCCGACAGAGCGGTTAATGGACTTCTTAAATCGTGAGCAACTGAACGTAGTAAAGTACTGCGTAATTGTTCACGCTCCATAGCAATTCGAATATTTTCTCGTTCTTCGTATATATTTTCTCGTTCTAAAGCCATCTGAATCTGTGTAACAACCGTTCTGACAACAAGTTCATCGGTTTTTCGTATGCCGTCATTTGGAACATAGACTTGCAAGGTACCAATGACTGATTTACCGTCGCTAATTGGATATGGTTTACTTGCCAATTTTTCTTTATTGGCGATGGTTAACGAAGAAGCACCTTTACTATTCATGACAACATTGCTATCTAAACCGGTGTGTTCACGTATAAAAGAAACACCCTGCATAATTATGTTTTTCTCACCAGTCATATTCAAAAACTCCGCTGATGCTTTAGCAAGCAATTGAGCAGCTTGTTCATTAGTTTTCGATATTTCTATTTGCCGAAAAAGCCGGGAAGTTACCAATCCGACCACAATTGTCATTGCTACAAAAAAACCCAATAATATTAGATCATCATCGCGATCAAAAGAAAAAGCATATATGGGTTCTGTGAAAATATAATTGAAAAGCAAGATGCTGATAAATGATGATACAATCCCATAAACATATCCTCGGGTGATAACAACTGTTATCAAAACGCCAAGTAAAAGAATCATAATAATTATTTCTTTGTCGATGTCAAGGGCAGTTGCACCTAAAGAAAGTGCCGTCGATATAAGTAATAATCCTAAAGAATAAAGCGTTCTTATCATGATGATTTTCGCATTCTTCATGTAAAACGCCCCCTTCTATATAAAGATTATACTCGTAAAGGGCTTACTTGTCCATCAACCGCATGACATCTTCTTTCTTTCCAGCGACGAATAAATGTTCTTTCGCGGAAAATAGATGATCGGCGTTGACCATTGGTATTACCTCATCATCGTTTTTCAGACCGATGATATTAATACTGTATCGCTCGCGTATTTTCAAGTCACGAATAGTATGTCCAATCCAAATGGTTGGAACTATAATCTCAAAAATTGCATATTCTGGTGTAAATTCAATATAGTCAAATACGTTTTTTGCGGTGTATTTAAGGGCTGCTCGCCAAGCAATATCCCTTTCAGGGTGAATAACCGCATCGGCTCCAACTTTCATCAAAAACTTTGCATGGATTTCCCGGTCGGTTTTCGAAACGACCATTTTGGCCCCAGCTTCTTTCAAAAGTGAAGTTATTTCCAAAGATGACTGGAAATTTTCACTGATGCAAACAAAACAGACATCAAAATTCCGTACTCCCAATGATTTAACCACTTCTTCATCCATACAGTCTCCGATATAGGCTGATGTCACAAATGGTGCCAATTTGTTGACAATGGTTTCATCTTGGTCAACAATCATAACCTCATTTCCCAACTCAGCTAGCCGCAAAGCAAGATGCCGACCAAATCGACCTAAACCGACAACAAGCATTGATTGCATAATAATCTCCCCTTATCCGATAATAATTTTTTCTGCCGGGTTTCTTAACCCAGCTGTTTGCTTTTGTTCAACAAACGCCATCGCCACCGACATACTGCCGACCCGACCACTAAACATAAGCACGATAATCCCAATCTGTGATGCAATTGATAAATATGGAGTAATGCCTTTTGATAATCCAACTGTTCCAATTGCTGAGATAACCTCAAACATCGTTTCATGAAGTGAAAAACCTTCAATAGATAGAATGAAAATACCACCGATAAATGCCATGAAAAGATATAATCCCGCCGAACTGAAAGATTTTCTAATAATTCCATCCTCTAAGCGACGCCCAAAGATATTTATGTCTTCGCGTCCTCTTATATAAGCAATTACCGATAGAAGAATGACCACAACGGTGGTTATTTTGATACCACCAGCTGTTGATCCCGGTCCGGCTCCGATTAGCATTAGCATCATCGTCAAACCTGATCCAGCTTCGCTCATAGCGCCTAAGTCAATTGTGTTAAAACCTGCCGTCCGCGGTGTTACGGCACAGAACAAAGCTGCTAATAATTGTTCGCCAAAATCCATATTGGCAAATGCGGCATTTTGTTCAAAAATCATAAACGAAATCGTCGAAAACAAGATAGTCAAACCGGTAACGCTTAAAATGATTTTCGTATGTAACATATAATGAGAAAAATGGAGTTTATGTTCGATAATATCATTCCAAACAATAAAACCAATTCCACCGATTATGATCAAAACCATAACGACAACATTGACAAGAATATCGGAAACAAACGGTGCTAAGGATCCAAAAGGTTGAATGGCGCCCATCAAATCAAATCCCGCATTACAAAAAGCCGAAACCGAATGAAATATTGAAAACCATATTCCTTGAGCGACACCGAATTCCGGACAAAAACGGATGCATAATAGGCTGGCCCCAATAATTTCGATGATTGCTGTACCTATTAAAACTCGTTTAGCTAATCGAACAACCCCGCCGATATGCATGGAGTTAATCGATTCCATTAGGTTTGATCGCTCTTTGAGGCCAATTCGTTTCCGAAGCATTAAAGAAAACATCACGGCAATCGTCATAAATCCAAGCCCACCGATTTGAATTAGTAATAAAATAACTATTTGCCCAAACAGAGTGAATTGAGTATAAGTATCATAGATGACCAACCCGGTAACACAGGTGGCTGATGTTGAGGTAAACAATGCATCGATAAATGGTAAAAACAACCCGTTACGGTTAGAAATCGGAAGCATTAATAACACCGTACCGATTAAGATGATTGTCGCAAAACCCAACGCTAATGTTTGCAAAGCATTTAAATGAAAATGGTTGTTTTTCATTTTCCATCACTCCTTAACAAATCAGCCAGTATTTCCGCTGAAGGTGATGTATGAATCACTTTATCAACCGAAACATCATGAAACAGTTTTTCATATATTATCTCATTGCACAGGGCAATCGTCAAGCAAGAACTGTTTTTACGCTTGGCTTGTGTGCAAAGCATTAAGTTTTCAATGTCGTTTTCTCCAATGGCAACCACTGCATATAAGTGACTGTAATTTTCTAAATTCGGTGTCAGTATTTTAGCGAATTGATGATTTGCCAAACTATTACTTTCAGCTTCGAAATCATCGAATTGGCCGTAAATCAGCAGATCTGGTCTTACTTTGGGAACATCGGTACCGCCATTCTTAATAGGAAAAGAATCAAATTGGCATTTTAAATAGAAGCCTAATACAAGCACACTTACCCCAACCACAATTAAGATAATACCCATACGGCCACCTTCTTTGTAAGCGCATTTTATCACTGGCTATATTAAAAAGGTGTCCTTATTTTTCAAATATGTGTGAAGAAAGCATAAAGAGTATGCATATAAATGATATCAAAAGGGGTATTATTCCATTTTCGCAGTTATATTATATCACAGAAAACATACCTTAATTAATTCAATTATCACATTTTACTAATCATGTACTATTCAAGCAACGTCATAATTTTATTAATCTCTTGAATTGTCATAAATATGAGATTGTGATTATTTTTTGAAATAATTCCTTTTATATTAAATGAGAAAAAAATAAGCACTTTTCCGAAGAAAAATGCCTCTAATGGGAATAATGGTCGAGATGACGGGATTCGAACCCACGACCTCTTGGTCCCGAACCAAGCGCGCTACCAAACTGCGCCACATCTCGACGTTTGGAAAATATGATTAATCAGTGACCTGATTATAGATGACTGGCGGAAGAGGTGG
>Ga0172381_10000891_pt1 | contig 37173 bp, 44 predicted proteins | sample Leawel6488metaG_FD_119754 | JGI IMG/M metagenome (GOLD analysis project Ga0172381, IMG submission 119754) | Leachate microbial communities from a municipal landfill in Southern Ontario, Canada - Leachate well 64-88 metaG | ecosystem: Engineered > Solid waste > Landfill > Unclassified | place... | reverse complement strand
GAAAACATTCTTATTATTTACTGTAATGCTATTACTTGTGAGTTGTAGCGATACACCAACTAAAGTTGAAGATCCTAAGAAGGAAACGACAGTTCAAATACAACAGTTAGCCGCTTTAGATAGTACTTGTTATAAAGTAGTAGAAATAAAAAGCCATACATATATTCTGAAGGATAACATGGTAGTAAAAAAAATAACTAATTATTCTGGTGTTGTTGTAACATTTGGTGTTATAATAGTTCTCTTAGTGGCTTTAATTGGTGGTTGTTTATTATTTAATGATTTATAAAAAAAATATGACAATAGAAACAAAATACAACGTAGATGATTCAATTTGGTTCATTTACGAAAATAAAGCTAAAGAAGCTAAAATAAGTGTAGTTCAAGCTACTGTACGTAGTAATAAAATAGAGATTGAATATTATGTAAACGTAGGAACTAAAGAAAACTATAAAACTGAAATAGTAAAAGAAAACAATTGTTATTATACTCGCGAAGAACTAATAAATAACTTATGAAAAAGCTAATAAAACTTGAAGTTACGGTTCAAATAACCTACGAAACAGGATACTATAGAAAAGCTATTCAATTAGCTAAAGATACTGTTGCTTATACTTCAGTAAGTCGGGGAGAGAAAGATGGACTTGGCTACAAAATGTGGGAAGCAAATGTTAAAAAAGTAAAATATATAAAATAATGGAAACAGTAAAAATTAAATCCGTAGTTGATACAGGGAAATTATCTAAAAACAATAAACCAATAATTAACATTGTTCTGGAGGATGGTAGAAAAGGTTCTTGTTATGATGAAAAGGCAAAAATATTTAAAGTAGGTGAAGAAATTGAATTTGATATTAAGCCTGGAACTATTTTTAATAATGAACAGCAATATTATTTTAATTTACCCAAATCAAAAACAGGAGGAACTGGTAAAACTTTTTATAAAGCCAATACCAAAGTCTCGGCACTCCAATGTGCTATTGACTCAATAAAACTCATACCTGATAAAAAAGCCAGTTCAGATGAGATAATTAATTTGGCTAAGAAATATGATGAATACTTAAACGAGTGAACTATGAAATATATAGCATTAGTCCTTGCTATTTTAATCACAATAGCCGAAGTAAGGGCTCAATTTGGTGGAGGTTATAAAGAGGGTAAATATACAGCATTAGTAACTGCTATTTTACTTGTCGTTTTTTGGACTTTATTTTATTATTTAAACAAATAAACTATGCTTTGTAATAACTTTTTAATACTCGATAATACAAGTCCTAAATGTAATGAATTACGTGGACGTTGTTTAAGATATAATGCGATATGCATTTATCAGGATTGCACTAAGATTAAAGATAAAAAATGCTTTGAGGATAGAAGCATTAAGAAATAAAGTTCTTTGAAGCTATTTGCTGAAGATAAACAGTAACGGTCAGAGACGTTGTAATACACGGTGAAACATTGTTATATCATGCTAAGATAATGTGCTTATTGTAAGATATGAAAGTTGTAAATAGGGCTGCTTATTTCAAATATTTACAATTTCAAGTTTAAAAAATGCAGTTTAGGCTTGATAGTATTCCACTTAGAAATGGACAAATAGCTTCTTACACGGGGATATGTCGGAATTGGTAGACGAACTACAAATGTAATTGTACAGTTTATTTGTAGTAAAAGCAAAGACAGACGCTAAAGTACACAGTGTTGATGCATTGTTACAGGTTCGAATCCTGTTATCCCTACAAAATTTAAAACAAATAAACAATGAATAAATATAAAAAATTAATTAAATACCTTTTTATGGGTTATAATATTTTGTTTGTTCTCACATGCTTTGGTTTATTCGGACATCCAAATTTATTTAATGACATTAAAGTATCTCAATTAAATTTGACATCTTGGATTATGTATATACCCATTGTTATAGGAGTATATATGTTTTTTTATAAATTATATAATGAAATAGATAAGTTATGATATTCTTTACAAACATAAACCAGGAAGCTAAGCAAATAAACTATTATGATAGTCGGGCTTACACTGAAGATCAGGTTAATTATTTTCCCAGTGTTACCACAATACTAGGCATAATTGATAAAGGTGCTAACTTTAATGAATGGCTAAAGAATAACGGTAGAAATGCTGATTACCTTACCTTACATGCAATGGAAAACGGACAAAAAGTCCATAACCTTATTGATTTATTTAACCGGAATATTCCTATTTCAAATGTTAGTTCAGAAGGTGAAGAAATTTATTCCAAAGAAGTATGGACTAAAATTGATAGGTATGTTGACTTTTACAGGACAGCCAAACCTCAAATATTAGCTACCGAATGTTCATTTGTATGCAATCAATTTGGATATGGAGGAACAATTGATACTATTGTTATAATTAATGGTCAAACATGGTTAATTGATTTTAAAACAGGTAATGAATATCCCGAACACGAATTACAGTTAGCTGCCTATAAAATAGCATGGAATCTTAAATACCCCGAACAGAATATTGAAAAAACTGGTATTCTTTATTTGGATGCTACTACAAGGGGTGCTGATAAAAAAGGAGCAAGAATACAAGGAGCTGGATATAAACTTGAAGAAATAGAAATTACCGATCAGACTTTTGATTTTTTTATGAATGCACTGAATCTTTTTAAATGGAAGAGCCCTGATTGGAAACCCTTGTTTTTAACCCTACCAAGTGAATTTTCAAAAGAAAAGATTGATAATGAACTAAAAACTATTATATGAGATACTATAAATTATTAATAAAAAAAGGATATGCACATTCAGATTGGGTATTAGATAAAATATATTCTGAAGACTATATCAGAAATTCAGAATATACTACTCTGTCTGTTTCTACAATGGTTCACAAATGTCCTTCCGATTGGCAGGAAGTCCCCGAAGTAGAATATCTTTTACAGGAAGGTAAAATTGAAAAATGGTATATTAAGGGATGTAAAGAACTTAAAGATTATTTAGATGTTATAAAAAGCCCTTTAATGGGATCATGTAAAAATTATGGATATTATAAGAATACTCAAGGGTTTTGGAATACTGATAGTCTTAGTATTTTACGTAATAATACCGAAATAACCTTTGATCAATTTAAAACTTATATTTTACCACTTGAACAAAAAGTAAAGGAAAGTAAATTTTATAATAAAAACACAGATATGAAACCACAAACATTTGCTATTAAAGCTGAAAATAAAAAACTATTAGAAGCTATTTGGGATGAACTAATAGAATTTGGATATACATTTAAAGGATATACACCATATAATGGGAAGGATTGTAAGTATATTAGTAATGATTATCAAAGTCCTGATAATTTAAATAACTACAGAAAATTATTTGCCGGAAATTTATATCGTGTTGATGCGTTAGGACAACATTTTAATAAAATATTCACTCTTCCTCATCAATACCAAGAATCTTTAGAGTTTGCCAAAGAACAACTCACTTTATGGGCACCTCAAGAAAATGTTTTATATTTTGGTAAAGTTAGATTTACTATTGAAAAAGACTTTGCTTGGGTGGGATATGATGATAATAAAGAAAAGTTTGGCAAGGCAACCAAAGAAGATATTAGTAAACTTATTGATTATATCAAACATTCACCACAGATATGTGGATATGAACTTACTATTCATCAATGTGGAGGATTATATCAATCATTAAATTCATACATACTTGTAGGTATTTCATTAGGTATTGGCTGTGAAAAAGGTACATTATCTGAACTTGAAGCAATATTAGCTGCATTTTAAAACTATTATATATGAAACAATCATTTTTAGATTTTATTAGTGGATTTCTTTTAATATTCTTAATATTTATGGCTCATATTATCTTATTTGGAGTAGTTATTGCGCCAGCAATATTAGCTTTTATCTTTTTAAGCAAATGGTATCTTTTGGGGTTTTTAATAACTATTCCTTTAGGTATTATCATTTTAAATCAATTTGATAAATGAAATTTTATCTTGCTAAAAAAGATACTCAAAACAATTACATCCCTGCTTTTGCGGAAGATCTTGAAATATCCAATAAAGTTAAAGTAGGAGAGATAGTCGAAGCTAATATTGTTGACGCGAGAAACGTAATGAGACATAAAAAGCTTATGAAATGTTTTGATATAGGCTTTCATAACCAAGAACGATTTAAGAATAAAACTAAATTTAAAGGACATATACTTATTAAAATTGGCTGGTGTACTTTTTACATGAATGAACGGGGAGAACTCTTTTTTACTCCTAAATCAATAAAGTTTGAGGATCTACCCGAAGAAGAAATATTCTTAAATGAAATTTATAAACCATGTGTAGAAGAAATAGCCAAACAAATACACATAACAAACGAAGAATTAGCAAGGGAAGTTTTAAATAATTTTTGAAATTATGTTTAATACTTATTTAGATTTTATAATATGCTTTATTTGCCATTTGGCTATTAATAAACCTATTATTATAAATTTGGGAGTTGAGAATAGAATAGAAACTATATGTATTCTTTTATTTCCTATCTCTATTGCTTTTTTAATCAACATTAAATAATTTTTAATATGGATGATTACGAACTTGACGATTTAACATGTCCTAAATGCGGACATTCTCCATTACATAGCAGATCATGTAATGGTTGGTGTAATGATGGATATTTGGATGAATATGATAATGATCCAATAAACTTTATGCCTGGAGAATATATGTACACTTGTCCTGATTGTAAAGGAACCGGAATTGAAAGATGGTGTCCTAAGTGTGGAGAAGATTTATCTGGTGTTCACTTTGAAAATTAAAATATATGATAGACAATTTTTTACAAATAGCAGAATTGCTTGATTTTACTTCTGAAGATGATTTTTACTTTGCTCAGATCATTATGAGAAAGAAAGATAATCCGGAAACTAAAGGAACAAATAACAGTTCACGACTAATAAAAGCTTATTATATTAAATCAGTTGAGCAGTTATTTATTCAGAAAGAAGAAATGGTTTTGCTGGCTAAGCATTATAATGCTCGTGTTTGTATCAATCTTAATAAACGTAGCTTTGAAAGGACAGCTTTTCATACTCTTAAGAAGATTACCGATCAAATAATGAACAAAGATTTTAAATCGGTAAGAAGAGCTTTTAATTCTGCTTGTGGTGAATATTTAACTGGTGATAAGAAATGGATAATTGATATAGATGATAAACCATCTATTGCTTGGTTTGATAGTATTGGGAATAATTTAAAATTTTATGAGCCATTTGGAAATAAAATAATTACTAAAATTACTACTAAGCATGGTTTTCATCTTATTACAATTCCATTTAATGTACAACAATTTAAAAAAGACTATCCTTTAATTGATGTTCATAAAAACAATCCAACGATACTTTATATACCATAGTATTAACTAAAATTTTATTTATGAAACTACTTTTTATTTTAATTGCCTTATTATTCACTTTTAAACTTTATGCTCCCTGGGGTGTTCAAAGCTGCCCTAATCTATCAGAACAATTAAATACATGGCAGTTTGAAGCTTATATTGAAAGATTAGGTATTGAAGAAACAGGTAAAGAAGAACATTATCCTATGAAGATTAACGGTAAATTTTATAAAACCCCTTATCATGTTGTTAATTATCTTGGAATGAATGGAAGATGGCAGCAAAGCAAAATAGCCTTAAAAGATATAGGATATAACGGATCAATTAAAACATTTCTTCATAGCCCTAAGATTCAAAAAGAATGTATTATCAAGCTGATTAAAAAGAACAAATTTTACATTGAATTTTATAAGCTTGATAAATATGTGGGTAAACGAATACATGGAATTGAATTAACCATGCCTGGGATGTTAAGTATTTGTCATATTGGAGGTATTGATAAACTCCGTAGACTTTTAAAAGAAGGATATGTAGCTAAATCAGGAACTACTACAGTACTTGATTATTTAAAATTGTTTAACCAATATAAATTTGAAATATGAGTAAAAAGGTAAATTATACAGGTTTAATTCCTCAATGCCCTTATTGTAAAAAGCCAACCAAACGTAGTCAGGGAGGATCGGTTACAACAGTTATGTATTTTCGCCCAACTTATGATGAAAAAGGGAATGAAATAACTACTGATAGTAATATAACAACAACTGATTGGTATTGTTTTGAATGCAATCAACATTTTGAAATAAAAGGAAACTCAATTGAAGGATATAATTATGTTTAACGAAGAACCCAAATCAGAACTTTATTTCTCTTGGTGGATTAACGAACTACGAGAAATTGGATTTATTCATGATTGTGTACACCAGCCTGAACAAATCAGTTTAAGCCCTACTGTTTATTGCGAATGGGAAACCACCAAAATAAAGAAAAAACAATTCCAAATAGTTCGCGTAAACAAACGATTGATCTCAGAGCATAAATATACTCCAGATTATAAAATTATGTTTACTGTGGATGCTATAAATGTTCTTATTTCAAATGTTGAATATATAGATCCTGATGGCAGTATTTTACTTTCCTGCGATCCAAAAAATAAACTTATAACATTTGATAGGGTAGCATTGGTTGAATGTAAGCCTATCTTTGATCAAAACAATATGACGAGGGAGTTTAAAATAAATCAAAAATGGATATATGATCAGGGTAAGTTTATTAACCTTGTGAAGATACCCGATTTCTTTGAAAGAACATTCACTCCCAGACTTTATATTGAAGATCAGATATACAAAAAAAGAACCCAAGATAAAAAGAATAAGGTTTGGCATGAAATAGGGGAAAGTAAATTAAGATATACACCCCGAACTTTGGATACCTATTTGATAAATCCCGTTAAATTTAAAGAAGTGGGTGGTATGCTTAACCTTTGGGGAGATAATTCAAAAAACGTCACTATATGATGAAAGAATTAAGAGAATCATTCGAAGGTAAAGGTGAAATGAAAGGCTTTATCTTTACCCAACTTCAAAAAACTGATAAATGTTATCTTTATGAAGTTAAAACTGAAGGCCATATTGGATATGAAGTATTTCAACATAAAATAAATACTCATTTTAATTGTATTTCTTACCCAAGCTCTAAAGCTTTTGGTGTTTGGGCTTGGTATTTTAGAGATAAAAATAAAGCTATTACTAAATTAAAAGAAATAACAGGTCATATATGTAAAGGATGTGGAAGCCAAATATCTTACGATGTTGAATATTGCGGAGAATGTATTTGCGAAGATGATATGGATATTTAACTTAATATTAACAAACATGAAAAAACAAATTAGACAAAATGTATTTGAAACTAATAGCTCAAGTACGCACAGTATTTGTATTGCTAAAAATGCAGAATTAACAATACCAGACAAACTTCATTTTTCATTTGGTGAATTTGGGTGGGAGTGTAATACATTAAGTTCTATTAGCGAGAAAGCTGATTATTTATATACTGGATTATTTGCTAATGATAGAACCGATGATATTAACAAAATATCTGAAATTCTTAATTCAAAAGGGATTGATACTACTTTTGAAGAGGCTACTTATAAAGAAGGAAGAACTTATTCCGATAATTCGGGATATGTAGACCATTCAAATGAACTTGGAGAATTTCTCGATGCTGTTTGCAATAATGAAGAAACTTTATTGCAATTCTTGTTTTCGCCACTTAGTTTTATCATTACCGGAAACGATAATGATGATATGGATGTGGATATAAACGTTTCGTATGAACACGAAGAATTTTATAAAGGAAACTAATGCACCAAATAGCTGAATATAAAAACGGGAATACTATCGTTAAAATAATGAATGATGGAACTAAATATAGGGAGCATGAAGGATCTCCCTGTATTTTATATCCTGAGAGTATTGATGTTAAAATAACCAATTATTGCGATAATAAATGTAAGTATTGTCATGAGATGTCAACTACTACAGGAGAACATGCTGACTTAGTTGTATTACTTGAAATTATAAAAAATTTACCAAGAGGCGTTGAATTAGCAATAGGCGGAGGAAATCCATTATCTCACTTTTATCTTATTGGGTTTTTATCACAACTTAAAGATCGTGGAATAATTGCTAATATTACTGTGAATCAATCTCATTTAAGCAAATATTATAGTTTAATCACACGCTTAATTAAAGACGAATTAATACATGGGTTAGGTATTTCAATTGTAAATTCCAATTTTGAATATATCAAATCTATTTTAAAGATAACCGATAATGTTGTTTTTCATCTAATCGCAGGAGTTAATAAAATAGATACAATTGATAAACTATTAGAACTTGAAAAATGCAAAGTACTTGTTCTGGGATATAAAAAATATGGATTTGGTATAAACTATTATAGTGATGCTATAGATACTGAACTTAGAAGATGGACTAAATCATTACGCAAATACATAGGTAAATGTACTATCGCTTTTGATAATTTAGCTATCGAGCAATTAAATGTGAGAAAATTATTTACTACTGAAGGATGGAAAACATTTTACATGGGTGATGATTTTTGTTTTACAATGTATATTGACGCTGTTGAACAAAATTATGCGCCAACAAGTAGAAGTACCGAAAGAATATCTTTTAAAGAAATGTCATTACTTGAATATTTTAAACACAATAAATAACTATGCAACCACCAAAAATAGATACTATTGAAGGTATACTTTATGAAAAGTTACCTCCTTATATCGGAGAAAAAATAGTAACACGAGAATTTGTTTTAAAGATTCTCCGGTACACAAAAGATAAAGTTGAATATTATGGGTTTCCTAAATTTAAATGTATTAGATGGCCCAACACTCGACCAAATTATGATTGTGTTAAACAATTAGAAGACTTTTATGCCACCTCAGATAGTCGGGAAGGAGATATACTCAAAGTTACATATCAATTGGATGGCAAAAGCTATATAAGGAAAAATGGGAATAAGGATTCAATAAACGAACTTATTGTGAAAAAACTTGAACTGTTAACTGAATTTACTAAACCAGCAAAGAAAGAAGAACCTACAACTACAGAACAAGTAAATGAAATGATGGATGCGTTTAATACGGATCAAACAGACGAACTGCCTTTTTAATATTATATTAATTATCAAACAAATATAAACATTTTAAAATATAAAACATGAAATGGATTAAAATTAAAAACACAGGTTTAATTGAACCACAAGCTTTATCTTTGATAGGAGCTTCAACTAAACAAAACGATAGTTCAAAGATAGGACAATTCGGTAGTGGTAATAAATATGCTTTAGCTTATCTTCTTAGAAATAATTATGATGTTCGTATTTATTCCGGCCTAAATGAAATTAAGATTACTACAGCAAAAGAAACATTTAGGGAAATTGATTTTGATGTTATATTCATTAATGGGGAAAAAACATCAATTACTATTTCTATGGGTAAGGATTGGGAGTTCTGGCAAGCTATACGTGAAATTTATTGCAATGCCATAGATGAAGGTGGTTCAGAAATTGATATGGTTCAAAATATTGTTCCTGTAGAAAATGAAACTCATTTTTATATTGATACCTCAAAAGATGTAATGGAGTTCTTTGGTAACTTCAATAATTACTTTGCTATTAACAAGAAAGTATTATTTGAATGCTCAGAAGGCCGTATACTTGAAAAAACTGGAAATGAGTGTAATATATATCGGAAAGGCATTCGTTGTTATAATGCCTCTAAAACTTCTGTTTATGACTACGATTTTAACAATATAACAGTTGATGAAGATCGGTTGGTTAAATATTGGTGGAACCTTGAAGAGAAACTTTGGAATATTATATACCAATGCGATAATGAAGAAATAATAAATCAGATACTTCATAATTGTGGTGATAATAATTATTTCGAAGGATGTATTTCAGATATTGCCACAATTAATTCATCTCAAATATCCGATAAATTCAAAGAAGTATTATGTAAGACTAACTTAGCTCCTAAAGGAATGGCTGGATTATTAAAACCGGATGAGATTAACAACCATATTATTCTGCCAACTAAAATATTTCAATCCGTAAGAGGTGTAATTGGTGATGATAATGTAGGTGATAAATTTAAAGTTTGTAAAGCTGGATTTATTTACAGGGAAATAGATATAACAACTTTATACGAAGCTACACTTAAACAAGTAAAATATTTTCTTAACGAATGTAAATTCAACATTCCTTATGAAATAAAAGTAGCTATATTTGATGAGAAGAAATGTATGGGAACCGTAAATGAAGACACTATAATCATTTCAAATGTTTGCATGGAAAAAGGAGTTAACGAAGTTATTAATACTGTTATTGAGGAATACATCCATATTAAATATAAAGCGCAAGATGAAACCAGGGACTTTCAAACTGCAATAATAACTGAATTTGTATCGTATATGAAAAACATTAATGCATTTGTAGTATGAAAAAGGATAAATGTATAGGTTGTTATAACAATATTTATAATAATGGTGCTGGCGGAGCAAAAGAATGTTGGAGTTTTAAAACTGCTAAAGTAGTATGGAGAAAAATGGTACACGCAGATCAAATACCTCCTTATACGCAAAAGGCAATAAGAGTTCCTGATTGTTACCACAAACCAAGATATTTTTATATTGATGCTAAACGACAAAATTAAAGTATGAAAACATTCGAACAGTATATTGAAGGCTATTTAGCCGGTTTTAATCATAATATCACATCTAATAATATACGTTATTGGATTTATGATGAAAACTTAATACTTCTTAGTGATTCATATAAAAATAAAGAGAAATTATATGGGTATTTTCCTTTTGAATTAAATTTAGGTCTCTTTAAATTTATTTGCGATGATATTGATTTGGATTGGTATAAAGCTTTAACTAACCTTAAACTTGGTATACCACGTAAAACTAAATTACATGATATATTACCTAAAGAATTTATTAATCAAATAATTGAATTATGAGAAGAAAGATAACTAAAGATGCAGTTAAGCATATTATGACAGAAGAAACATTAAAAGAACTTTATAATAGTCCGGCTAATCCAGTAGATGATTATATTGGATTTACCAAACTTGAAGCTGCAAGCTTACAAATATTTGGGCGTATGGTAACAAATGAACTTTTTCAAGAAGTCGTTTTGGGTGAAATATTTAATCTATCAATCAAATACGCCAAAGAACTATTAAAAAGATGTAATGAGTAAGACTAAAGTTGTACAATTTAAGAAAGGTTAAGAATATGAAATTATATGCTGTAATGAATCATGAAGGTTTATACCTTAGAAGTAAAGGATATGGAGGATATGGTAATCCTTGGGTTGATACTATCGAAAAAGCTAGAATATATCCCAAAGAAAAAACAGCAAAAGCTCAAATAACCTTTTGGGCTAAAAATTATTCTGAATATCCAATCCCAAGTTTGGTGGTTTTAAAAGCAGAAATAGAAACTGTAATTAATCAAGAAACGAGAGTTAATTCAGTAATTACAAAACAAGCCATATTGGATACAAACAAAACAATCAAACAATCTAGAGATAAATATTTAAAAGCTAAAGAAGAATACGAATCTCTTATTTAAACTTAAAAGCCTCACTTAAGAGGCTTTTTTTATTTAGTTAGTAGCTGTATTGCAATTATTATTCCTGCCCCAATCACCGTCCCTTCAAGAAAATGTTTTACTGGTTTATTTGCTACAGGTTTATTATGATAAACTTTCATAGTTGTTGTTTCGGTGTTGGGGTTAAGATTAGTTATTTTAGCATATTCCCTTTTCTGGAACCAGTTTTTAGGCCATTTACCATATGGTTCTGTCCCCAAGCTCCATTCATATTCATTTCGTATTTTTAAACTCATATCAAAGCAGTACTTACCCATTATAACAGTTCCACTTGTCCAATCATCTTTTATTACTTTTTTATAGGTAGCATAAGTGGTATCATTTACTGTGGTATCACCTACTACTTGGTTGGCCAGTTGATCTTTTAGTTTAACTATTGTTTGGTTGGCCAATACCATTGCTGCTTCAACTGTTTTTCTTCCCTTTGATTCTTTTTCAACTAATTGTTGTAGTTGTTTTATTTCTTCATCTTTTGTTTGTAGTTCAATAAATTGTCTTTGATTGGTGACTACCAAAACAGCTACTTTTGCTACTTCCTGTCCTTTAGCATTACGTTCTATTTGTAAGCTATCCTGGGTAGTCTTATACAGTTCGTTTATTACGCGATAATCTCTATTATTTTTAACGATTATCTTAAAGGCAATACAAAGTACCACTATAAGGATTATCGTTACAATTATGCTGTATTTGGAGATTTTTATTGTTTTCATAAGTTAAAAATATAAGCAGTCGTTTTAAATTAATTTACTATTACTTTGTCAATTGTTTGACCTTTGTTTGTGATATAAACCTCACAATCCATACAGATAATATCGTTGTTGGCTCCATCTGAATCATCATAATTAATTAATAAAAATTGTCCAGTTAACGATTCTGTATATGTTTTATCATAAAACTCTTTTGGAACACCTAAGATCCTAAATGTTTTAAGATCAGCGTTAGTTTGTTTCCAGAAGTCTTCTTTTGAAGAATAATGTTTAAGGAAATGAGCGATGTTATAAGCTTCGACAATGGTTGTTAATGTACATAATTCATTGTCTTCTTTAATTTCTATTGATAAAATTTTTATTTCCATAATTTTAAGTTTTAAATTGTTATTACTTCTATTATTATTGTGACTGCTTATATTCCTAATATTTTCTTACATTTATTAAGCCAATATTGGCGTTCTTTTAAATCATTTAATCCACCGTTAATCTTTTTAGTAATAGCCATTACATCATCTCTATCGGCTAATTCATTTAGTCTTTTCCAATCCCAATACCAACCAGCAGATAACATATCATATGGAGGATTAGCTAGCATAGTTGGGGTTTTAAGAAAGTCAACTCCTAATGCTTTGGAAACGGCTTTATAATTAGACCTACCTGTTATCTGAATATAACCTCTACCTTTGTAAGTACGACCATCACCATCCTTTTCTGGTGTATTTCCCAAATCAGTTCTGGTATCATATGCATCCCCTGTAGCTAATTCAGTATTATATCTAAATTTACCTGATTCATGGATTACTTGCGCTAAAAAATGAGCTAATCTTAAATTAGTATTAATACTATATTTTACTACAACTTGGTTTATTGAATCAGTTAGTGTTTGTAGTTTTTGTTCATAATAGATGTTCCCGATTATGTATTTCAATTGTTGTGTTGTCATTTACTCCCCCTTGTCTGTTCTTGTGGATATTTTAATTTTAGTAACTCAAGTTCTAAATTAGTTACCATATCACTGTATTTATAAAAAGCATTCATATTTTTCTCTTGTAATGCCTGAACCATATTAGCTTTTGCTAATGCTAATTGAATAGGTATAGCTATTTCGATTCGTAATTTTACTATACTTTCAGCTAAAGTTTTTGTGTTTTCTGCATTTTTATCTTCTTTTGCTCTTAATTCAGTTATAACAATACTTACATCTTCCCTGAAATTTGATAATTCTTTTATAGTGCCTATAGATAAACCAATAAATATTATAATAAAAGTTAATAACGCTCCATTAAGAATATGTATCCACATGAATCCTCTTTTTGTTTTCTTTTCCATTTCAGATTCAATCCTATTGCCTAATTCGTTTATAATTGAATTTTGAAGCTTTTCAATTTCTTTCTCGTTCATGGCTTGTTTTGTTTAATAATTGTATCTAACTTAAAAGATATATCATTAAGTGGTAATGAAACTGTTTCTATAACATACTTTATTTGTGAATCAACATATGATTTATCAGCTTTAGTTGATATTGATCTACTCATAAAAGCGCATATTATAGATATAACTACTAATACACCTAAAAATCCAATCCAGTTATCTTTAAGTCCTTTCATTACTTTATATTTTTAATGATATAACTTATTAAAATTGAAATAGGAACAAAAGCTGCAAAAGAATAAGCTAATACCCAATAGTTAACTAATTTGCTAAATTGTTCTTTTGATGCATTAATAAGCAAAAGATAAAACGCAACTAATAGTGTAAGTAAAATGATAGTACTTATCTGAATTGACATTTCAAATATATTATCTACCTTATTAATTCCAATTATGAGTAATGTTGCTGAAAATCCCCAAGCTATTACCCAAATAAAACTTCTCCAAAAACTATTAAACAAAAATGGTTTATCACCAAATATAGCATAAATAGCAAACATAACCATAAATATTAAACATACTATCGCTTTCATCATCCACCTCCTCCTGGTCTGGGAGGATCATCATCCCCCACTGGGTTAAATTTAATTGTTTTCATTTTCTTTAAAATTTTTATCAATTGTAAATTTAGTTATGATCTTTACTGTTCCTAATATAGTATCCATTCCAGCTAATATATATATCTTATAAGGATCTGGAATAGGTAATGAAGCAAATATACCCGAATAAATAGGTATGGCAAATAAACAAATATCACCTATTGTTTTCCATTTAGGATCTGATGGTTTATTGTAATTACTTAATTTTAGTTTCATACATTATCTATATTAATGATATTAAATCTTACTAAAAGCATCCAAACACCACAAAATAAACAAGCAAACCTTACAAAAATAGAACCAATCCAAGTGCTTGCTATATACTTATCGTAAAGGGAAGTTTTTCCAACATAATCTATTTTTATCCCTGATGCTAAATTTCTGATATAATCAAATATCCCATGTCTTATAAGGGTGTATGCAAGAATAATATAAAAGAAATCCTTTACACAATTACCTCCCATTCCATATATTGCTAATCCTAAAAATAAAAGTACATATAATGCTTTTGCTGGATGTCCTAATAACTTATTGGTTTGCATTAGACCATCTGCTAATGCATCTAAGATTATAATTGATATGAGTAAGATAATTAGAATCATACTAATTTATTTAAATTGTTAAAATCCTGGTTTTGGATGTTTTTCGTCAGGTGGATCTGGTAAAAAGTTTGTTTTCATGTTGTTTATTTTAAAGTTAATTTATTGTCCATAAGCTCCAATTTGACCTGTAGTATTGTTAAATAAAATAATTATAGGTATTTGCGTAGAACTACCCCAATTTGTAGATGTATTCAAGATATAATTGTAAGGAGATGATAATATTTCTCCTCCCGTAATTGCAGGAATAGGCCAAATTTCTGTAGATGATTTAAAAGTTACATTTTGGTTTAAGCAATCAACTAAAACTCCGTCACTTGTAGCTTGGGCAAATGTTTTATAAGCAGAACCGTTATATACAAGTTGATTATTAGGCGATATTGTAGAATTAGAAATAACACATCCACCAGCATATGCAGCAGCATCCATTCCAATTCTGAAATAAGCACTTTCTTGAGATATTATATTATTTTTAACAAGTACTCCGGTTGAAGTAAATCCGTCAAAAGAATCAATATAAATCCTACCACCAGAGTATTTATCATAAGCTGAAGTGCCGTGTAATGTATTATTAGCGATCAATAAACCTTTAATTTTTCTACACCAAATATCTCGACCATTATTATAAAAAATATTTGCATAAACCCCACCTGAAGTATATGTGTCCCCACCTCCCGTTTTAATAACCAATCCTAACCAGCAATATTCGGTATTATTATTAGCAAATGTCATATTTATACCTGCGTTCAATAAAATTCCATGTTCAGTTCCTGCAACTAACGGATAGTCCAATAAATGTCCTATAAAATGATTGCCTATAATTTCACTATTGTCAAATTTTCCAGTTAATGTTGTTTCATTACCCAAAGTCAACAACATACCTGATGTTGTATTTAATTTTATACAGTTCCCATTGATTGTGCATTTACCTGTAGCGAATCCAGCATTAGCAGTTACATATACACCATATGTTGCATACTGTGTAAGAGATATTATCTTATTATTAGATATAATAGGGGTTGTGCATTGTGGTAAATAAATATAATAAATGTTATCAGTAATATTTGTAGTTAAACTTGTAATTGTATTATGTTCTATTATTGGAACTATATATTGATTGTTAACATGACATACTGGAATGGCTGTTCCTGCACTGGCCCAATTAAATGTAATATTATTATACTTAGCTGTTAAATTTTGAGCAGATGTAGCTGTACTTGCTACAAAAAAGGAATTTGCACAACTAACAGTATTATAATTACATTCCATATTTGCTCCTATCAAATTGGCAATATGATTAGTTGTAGAAGTATGCACACATTTATTATAATTGAATTTATTAACAGAATTTATCAATCCATTTATATAACTACCTATAATCGTACATCCATCTACTGTTGTAATAGTTTTTCCACTATCAGAAAAAATACAATTATTAATTTCAAAATCATTGATAACTGCATTAACTGTAGTATTTATATACTTTGATGTAGACCCATATAATTTGCATTTATTAAGTATCGCTTTATTATTGTTAGGATAACTATCTATAATATTAGTTGTATTCCCTTCGCCATTTAATAATATTCTATTTAATGTTAATGTGCCATCAACTAAACGAATGACATAAGTTGTAGATATTGTTCTCATTTCAACCCTACCCAAACCAGTAATAGCAAAAGCCCCTGCTTTATCTGCATAAAAATATCTAATTGTTGTGCCGTTATACTCCTCTGTGTATACACCTGATTTAACATATACAGTAGTTCCAGCAACAAATGTTTTATATGCTTTTTCGATAGTCAAATATGGTTTTATTTTTGTACCATCTCCAGTTCCATCATTTCCTGTTTTGCTAACCCACTTAGCCGTTGCACTTTCAGTAGGAACTCCATAATAACTCTGACAAGCAGTTAAATCATTTCCACTTTTAATATTTGCATATAACACAATATCAAGCACGCGTGGTTCATAAGTTTCTACTCCATTTGAATCTAATACTTGAAGAGCATGTCTACAGAATAATTTATGTTCATAATCTATATCTTGGAATAAAGAAACAACTGGAATTTGATTTGGTGTGCCATCTCCAGCATATAAAAAATTATTTATATCAGCAGCAATTAATACAGCATCTCCAGCAGGTGCAGATATAGTTGCAGCACTCTTATATGGATATCCTAGATCCCAAGTTGTATCAAAATCATAATTAGTAATAAGAAAATTGCGTGATCCTTTTTTACCTTTAAAATATTTAGCTCCAGCAACATCAATTATAATACCATCCGTCCAAAATAAAGCATCCGATTGTGTAGGTATTGTTGTACTTTGTAGATTAGCTCCGATTATATTTGAGATAACATTTATCATTATACTATCCCAAATAAAGATTCACCACCTAAAGCTGTTCCTGTTGATAAAACTCTTCTTACAAGTAAAGGCTGAAATCCTTTATTTAATTTAAGAATATGTCCTGTGTTAGCCGATTCACCAGATAAAACTACTGCAACTGTCATATCAGCATTGCAATATAATGCACATCCCGATTTGCCAACTTCTATATCATTATCATCATCTGGTGTTATAGCAACTATTTTTGTTCCTTGAAGTCTTACTTCTTTATTTCCGCTAGTGTGTAATATCATAGTTTTAATTTTTTCTTGTAAAACTATACACTTTTTAAATGCAGCTTTTTAAAAATAAAAAAGAGGCTTGTGGCCTCCTTATAATTCTTTCTTTAGTTCTTCTTTTGTTTTCCTTCGAAGTTCATTTCGATCCTGATAAAGTTTATATAAATCCTCAATATCCTTATTTAGTTCAAATGTATCATCACTATCATAAGCAAATTTCATATCATCTATGGCTAATTGAATTTCATTTACGTAAAACTCCTGATCTTCTTTAGGTAATGACTTAAAATACGTTATAGCCCTTGACATTTTATCAATATTTGCTCCATTGTTTAACAGGAAAATATAATCCTTTTTAACGTTTTTACTTTCAAGATATTTAGTTATAGCTTCGGTGTCCTCCGAATCAATTAATTCATTAAACTTTTTATCCTGATCTATTTTGTTAACTTTATGCATTAAGTCTTTATAGGCAGCAATATAGTTACGATCAAACATATTATTAGGATCATTATCTTTTCTCCATCTCTGAATCTCTTTTTCATATCCTTCTTTTTGGCGTTTTTTAGAATCATAATATTGAGTTCCTACACCGAACATACCAGGAAGTAATGAACCAATAGTTTTAGCTAATCCTTCTTCTTTATAAATATCACTCATGTCTTGTAAATACAATGGAATAGCTTCGTTTTTAAGTGTTCCCGATAATGTTATATCCTCGCCCGCAAATCCTTTACCTAAAGTTAAATCTAAACCCAATGATGCTATAGGTGAGGCTTTGCTTCTTAAAAATCCCAATATGACTGATAAACGGTTTTCATAAGGAAAAACATTAGGATCAAGTTTTACTATTTCACCTGTAGATGTTCTTTTTCTTTTTCCCAAAGAAAACTGTGTTAAAGTTCTTATCCATTGCTGAAATCCAGCCCATATATCATATCGGGTATCACCTACTTTAATTTTCCCAAAATCTGAACTACGTGGATCAAGTTCAACATCTGCTCCTGAAGCAGCAGCTAATCCTAATATTATTGATCCCATCCCTACATAAGATATAACATTTTTTAATGCCATTTTTCTTACAACAGGTGGCATTTTAGCATAAGTAACTGGATTTAATAGATTGAACCGTGAAGCAACTAATCGTGGAGAAAACATACCAACATTTAAAATATCGGCTATTGATTCTAGTTTACCTAAATTACCCCTACCTGTAGCATTGTTAATAAAATTAGCCCATGATTTAAATACTTCAGGATCTCGTGTTTTACTATACCCTTCATTAACCATGTATTCAACACCTTTATCAAAAACATCAACTCTTAATTTATTTAAATACCCAACATAAGCTCTTTCACTTTTAACAACAATACCTAATCCTGGTACTGTTATAGTTTTACTTCCTATTTTATATTTTTGAGTACTTCCCCAAATAGGAATTTTATGAGCTATATTTGTCATAAAACTTTCTTCTTTAGCTGATAATTTAGCAGTTGGTTCTGATATATAAAGCTTAGATTGTCTCATAAACTGATATTCAGGACTAACTTTTAATTCTGCCAACCATCTATCTGCTTTTTTACCTGAAAATGCTTGCCTAAACATTTCTTTAGTTGCTGCTCCTGCTTCTTTAGGATTAGCAAAACTAAGTAAAGCCCCTTGTCTCAACGGAGCTGATAAGTCAGCAGAAGCCATAAGTGATTTCGGTAGATTTATAGCATCAACAATAATATCTCTGGTTTTTTGAGGGCCAGTTCTATTTTCTCTTTTAGCTTTTTCATATTCTAAATCAAACTGTTCTTTAAGTTGATTTTTTTTAAGTTCAAGTTCAAAAGTTTCTCTATCAGGTTCAAGCCTTTCTTTTTTCTTTACAGGATTATAATCTTTTGTTTTAATGCGTTCTTCATATACTGATATAGACTTTTTTAAACCTTTTTTATAGTTTGATAACCTTTCTTCATCTGTTCGCCCACTTAAATCCATTCCTAAATCTTTTGCTGATTGTCTTATTCTTCTTTTAAGCTCAATTTCTTTTGCTGATTTAGCTACTAATTTTTTACCTTTATTTTTTACAATACGAGATTGGACATCTTCATATTCAGATATAAGCCTTCCAATCCTATTCATTTCATTTATCTTGGATTGGATTTCATCTTTAGACATTCCTGATTCTCTACCATATTTAGTAATAGCATCCCTTACTTGTCTTTCGGTTACATCTTTATCTTTTAATTGTCCAATAATCTTACTGGTTAAATCTTCTATGTTATCAACTCCTTCGCCTACATATTTACGTATTAAACTGTTAGGAACTTTTATTTTTCCTTCCGATACTTCCGGTTTATCCATTGGTAATAAATCAACCAAATAATCTTTAACCTTCTTTTCTGAAGCTAACTTTTCATCATCTTTAAGCTTACTGTACCATTCTGATTCTTTTAAGGCTTGTATAGCTTTTTGCAATGCTTCAGCTATAGTTCCACCTGCTTCAATAGTTCTTGCTGCTATCTCAATTGATCCATTCCATACTTCTTTAAAGAAAGGAATACCAGCCATTGCTATATCAGCATCAATTTTACCTTTTCTTAATATATCAGCAAATTCTTTAGCTCGTTCCTTAGGTGGACGATAATTCATTAACTTAGTATCCTGTTGTCTTATTTGAGATATTAATTCTTGGTTTCTTAAAGATTCATTTTCTTTTTCTTTAGTCCGTAATTTACTATTAAGCTCATCTATTTGTTTTGCATAATCATTGAACTTAGCTTCAACTTCAGGGCTTATTTCACCATTATTAACTTCTTTATATTTTCTTATTTGAGTTTGTAAATTGTATTCTGAATCAACTAACGCTTGTCTTAATCTGAAGGATAAACCTTGTACATAAGCTGTTTCAACAGCCATCTTACGATAACTTTCCATTTCAGCTTGTATACCTTCAAATTCTACCCGTGCATTATATTCATCTTCTATATTGCCTTCTTTCTTTGACTTATCTATACGATCATATAACTCATCATATTTATTATCAAGTTTGGCTTTATAGTAAATAAAACCAGTTACTTCTTCAGGATTTAAAGCTCTTGGATTTTTATTAATATCTTCAATTAGTTCTCTGGGTTTTAACTTACCGTTATCAACCAATTCACGGCCTTTATCCATCCATTCTTTTTCAGAAAGTTTTTCTTTGTCCCATTCACCTTCGAATAGTTCTTTTTTTATACCAGAAAGTTTATAATTATCAACTACACTGGTTTTTGGTTCTGAACTAACCGGAGGGGTTTCCTCCGGTTTTATTACTTGGTTTTCCTGGTTACCGGTTTCTGTCCCGATTTCCTCTGTGCGTTGTAAATCTTGGCCGCTTTCGTCTTTGCGTTCTTCAAGGACATCCCTTCCTTCTTGAACTGGTTCCTCATTTTTTCGTATTTCTCCGGCATTTTCTTCCTCCTTTAGCAGCCCTTCCCGCCCTTTTTCTTTCCTGACTTTTTCATTTTCAATTGATTTTAAATTAATATTGGGCAATGATTGTTTTAATTCATCTATTGCCTGTTGTTTTTCTTTAGTATATAATTGTTGATCCAATAGATCATTTATTCCTTTAATTGTTTCATCATAATATTCCTTTTTTAAAGCCTGTTTCTGCTTTATTACATCGACTATTTCCGCATTTATTTTATCGACCTGAACCTTTCCTTCACTTTTCTCTTTTCCTTCTAAATTTTCAAGTTTTATACCATCTCGTTCTTTGATTAATTGGTCAATCTTTTTATCCAATACCTCAACTTCAGGAAGCTTTACTTTTTCAATGTTATTTAGTTCACCCGATACTTCAGTTATCTTTTCAATATTTGGTTTTTCTTTTGCTAATTCCCCATTAATATAACTGTCTATTATATCAATCTTTTCTTTGTTTACTCTTGGCTGGGTAATAAAAGCAATCTTATCTTTTAATTGATTTATACGTTCTTTATTTACACTTTGAAACGTTTCATCTAATGCTTCATTCTGCTTAGTTAGATTATCTTTTTCCATTACAATATCCAATGAACGAGCAAAATCTTCCGGTGCTATATTCTTTGGGAGTTTACCCATAGCTACCTGAATATCCTGTTTAGCTGATTGAATATCTTTCACTATAGTTGTTGTTTTTTCAAGTAATGCCCATGTTAATCCTGATTCATTATTTCCCTGTGTTAAATCTCTTTCAGGATCAATTGTTGCCTTGTCAATTAGATTATTAGCAAAACTAGCACTCCAACCCGTAGCATATCCTTTTAATGCAGGAGAAGTACCTTTATAAATTGTTTGTAAGCTATTTTCAAGTAAACTTTGTGTTGATTTTTCTAATATAGTCTTGGTTTCATCTTTACCAATAGTTTCAACCATTGTTTTAACATTCCCAGCTACTTCACCACCACCAATCTTACCTAATAAATAGAAATTCATAGCTGTTCCTACTGAATTAAATATTTTTGCTGATGTTGGTATATCTAAATCTTTTACTTCTTCATAACGTTTTAATCCCTCACCGGTTGATAGTAATGTTACGACTTCATTCATAGCACCGGCTTTATTACCAGCAATAAAACTAGCAAGTAAAGGTATTGTTTCAATTATATTTAACGCTGTTGCTCCGGTAGCTGATAAATAATCTTTTTTACTTGTATATTCATCCAGACTACCATAATATTCTTGAGCTTTTCTTTTATGATATTCAGCCCCTTCTTGAAATGTTTTACCTAAACCTATAAGAGATGCCAGTGAAGCATCAAAACTTGCTATTCCTGCATTTAGTGTATAATTAGCAGCTTTTATCCATGATCTGTTTTTTAAATTCTCTTCACTTTGGACTTCTTCAATAGCTGTTTCTCTTTGTTTATTATAATAATCAATCGTTTCTTTAGGAATTACATATCTTTCACCAATTTTATCCATTCCTACTTTTTTAGCTTCCTGATCTAATTCAACTTGATAATCTTTTATTAATAATTTTATTGTTGCTTCATCTGCTGTTTTATTAATAAGATCACGATATTTATTATCAAGTAAAGTTTTACTAACGCTTAAATTATCAAGCTGCTCTTGTGGTGTTAATATTTCACCATAACGTGATTTAACTTTATCCTCAACTCTTATTTCTAAAGCTTCTTGTTTAGTTTTGGGTTTGGGAGGAACAGATATAGGTTGGCCCACTTTTATAATAGGTTCTTCATAAAAAGTTTGAGCTTCTCCTTGTTCGATTTGAACTTTGGGTTTTTGTGTTGGACTTCCTACAGTCCTAAAGCCATTGCTGTTTTGTGATTTCGATGAACTTTCCTGACCAACTGATTCGGATGGTAAATTTTGATTTACACCAGTCTGAGAAACGTTTTTTTTTACGTCTAAGGGTGTTGTGTCCTCATATTTTGGAGCCTCAATAGGCTTTGTATCTTCGTATTTAGGTGTCTTACTCATATCTTAAAAATTGTTTAGTGTTTGCATCAAATACTGCTGTTTTACCATCTTTAGTTTTACGTTTTTCTTCAGTTATTGGTTCTTGAACTTCTGAATTATCTACGTCCTTATACATAGGTATGGCAGATATTTCATCTTTAAATTTAGGCCATTTAGCTATTAAAGCAGCTTTAACATCTTCGGTAAGGTCAATAGCTTTATTATTGCTTTCATTAGGTGAAGTTAATAATACAGCTTTCTTTTTAGATTCATACCCTGGCATTTCTTTACCAGCTACTTTTGAAAATACCATTTTATCTTCATTAGGCTCTACAGGAACATAAATAACTTTAGGATATTTTAAAGTAATACTCGTTCCTATTTCTGGTTTTTTCTTAGTGCCACTTATCATATCATAATATGGTCTTGCTGTTATTGATCCTGAAATAGCAGGAGGTAATGCCCATCCCCCGTATACATTTACTTCAGATGATATTTGCTTATCCGTGCCTTTAACTTCTTTTGATTTTAAAGCCATTCCTTTATATTTTCCTGCACCAATAACTAACTTTTCATTAGGATCTTCAGGTATTTCATAAATATTTGCTCCATATCCACCACCTGATCTTATATCTCCGGTATTTATTTCTTTTACTTTTGGAGCATAAAAGTCTTTATATGTATCATACGCCCAATCAGTAATAGCATTACCCTGATCATTTGGATACCTATTTAAATATTCTTGTTTTACCTCTGGTGGTAACTGGTTAAATTGTTTTGATATACTATACTGAAGTCTTATATCATCAAATATATCACCTATCATATGTGATTTTCTTTCATTCTCATCTGCCACTTCTTCTACTTCAGTTGTTGTATATCTTCCATTGGCATCAACAGTATTTCTTTTTCTTATTACCTTACCGCTATATTTTTTATCTAAAAATACTTTACCTATATCACCATATTCTCTTGGTAATAATAAATCTCCTGGTAACTGTCCTGTATCATTAAACTCCTGTGTTCTTTCCCAAAAGTTTCCAGCATCATATGTACCTTTTAATTTATCTTGTTGAATTGTATCATATGCTTGCTGCCACATCTTTTGATTTGATAATATGCTTTGTTGCCAACTTTGTAATTTATTTTTAGCCTGTTGTATTTTTAGTTTTTGTAATGTCGTAGGTCTATAATTAGAACTACGATATTCTTCACCTGCCATCGAGATAAACTGTTGAATGTTTTCAGCTTGTTTTTTTTGAAGGTTATCACTTATGATTGAAACAGGGTCAACATTTGCCATCTGAAGAAACTCAGCTTCACGTCTTTGACGTTGTGCTTCTTGATAACGCGCTTCTTCTCGAGATCTATCAGCAAGTCTATTACCAGAAGCTCTAATTGATTCTCCTAATCCACTCCAATCAGTTCCAGGTATAGATCTTTTATCTATTGTTATTGGCATTATACTATATTTTGATTTTGTGAATTATCAGTCGAATAATCATAAGTATTTTGATTTTGAGCAGAATTAATATCATTTTGCATTTGTCCATAATCCATGCCTGAGCCTGAACTATATTTATTAGATCTCATTTGATCCCAATTAACATTACTAAGCCCTGCTGCAACCGTAGCTGTACCTTGCTGCATTAAACCCCTATTTGAAATAAATTCATTCATTTTAGTTCCATAGCTTCTCATGTATGGAGCGTTTTTATTATATTCAAATTCCATATCTCTATATTTAGCCATTTCACTTAATGCTCCTGCTAATTTTTGTTGGTTGGCTTCGTAATATTGTTGCTGTTGAACTGCCAAATTATTATAAGCATTCATTTCTTTTCCATATAGTTCAGTCATGGCTCCTAATGAAGATGTTGGGCTTTCAGATAAATTTTGAATATTTCTTACACCTGATGTAGTTGCTTGTTGAATATTTTGTTCATATTGTGATTGTCCTGGTAGTTCCCTATTACCAGCCATATTTTTATAAATTTCTAAATATTGTTGTGCTTCTTCTGGTCGGGTATATACTGGACGATTTTTTTCCATTTCTGCTAATTGCCTTCTATTTTTATTAGCATTCACCATGCCATAAACACTTCCAACAATTCCGACACCACTTTGAACAAGTCCTCCCCACATTCCACTTCCACCCATATCTGCCATAATCCTAATATTTATATTGATACAAAATTATACGTTTTTATAATCATCATTTTTAATAATAATTTGATGCTTCCCAATTTATACCAAGAGCAATGAACCAACATTCAATATGTTCGGAATTTTCCAGTTGAAGTTTTACATAAAAGCCTCTAAGTCGCTCCCCATTGATTAAATCCAAATTAGAAGCAACATTTGAACTTGTGTACATATTATTTAAAAGCTCTGAGAAATATTCGCCTTCCTTTAAAGTGAAATGTTGTGTATTAAGTTTAGATAAAAATCCCCTTGTATAAGTTGCATCAGCTTCAATACTAATTATTGGTATAGACCAAGCCTTATTTGTTTTTAAACACAAACTTCTAAATACTTTTTTAATTAATGGATTATCATTAAAGTATACATTTATTTGCTGCTTGTATTTTGTGTCATAAAAAGTACATCTATTGACTAAATCTGAATTATGTTTATATAATCCCCCATAACCATTTATAAATGAAGCAAAAAATGTTCCTATTGTTATATAATTTTCTGGTATAAAAGAAAAGTAACTTATCCATCTTGGCGTTTCGCCTTCTATCTTTGGATCATAAAATCCTAAAGTATATGTAGTACCAACAAATGTTATAAAAAAAGTATTATTTGTTTCGTCCCATCCTGATACAACATCGGTATATCCTGTAATATTTTTAAAGAATGTTTTCATTCCATAATTTGATATTACGATTTGGCCGTTAGGAGAAGATCTTACAACTTCTTTTCTTATATCATCCCAATAATACATATCCCGATCATTAACTACTACAGATTTTGGATGTTTTGTACCTCTTAATTCATCCATTTTTCTTTGAGTTCCTAATACTTTATCAGATGACATCCAAACACTACTACCATCAGCTTGCTTTACTTCTTCCAGTCCTACATAAATAGATGTTTCTTTTTTATCCTGTAACACTTTAAGAACATCACCTACTTCTTTGATATATTCAATACTACCATATTCTGATTTAAGAACTACGAGATCATTATATTCAAACTTATTTAGCTCATTTACTTTGGTATTTTCTAATAATTTTCCACTATATCTTAAACCGGTAAGTAAATTTGATCTTTTAGCATTAGCATCATAAAAATTGGGTCGACCAAATCCAAAAAAATCCGAATCATAATAATCTGAATAATTATCATCCTGACATACAAACATATCTTTTAAGTCTCTCAGTTTTGTATAAGTATCACCTGGATAACATATAACAATAGCAGGAACACTAGTTGGATTATTTGGGTTTTGATGTTGACTAATTCCTTTATGATAACGAGTAGCTAATGTAGGATTACCTATCTCCATCATTCTTGCAGGATAATATACAGGATTATCTGATTCTTTTTTTGGCCTATATATTTCAACCATTAATGAATCACCTAAATAATTTGTGCCTATAAAAGAATGAACAGAAAAATAACCAATATTATCAGTAAATGAGACTAATTCAGCTTCAGTTATTGGTACTTTAATATATGAAGATAAATCACTTAATATTTTATTTCCATTAACATCTGTTTTGTATGAAGGGGTTGTAGCTTCGTCTTTAGCATATTGAGTATCTCCTGAAGGCCATTCCATATTTTCTATTTCAACATCAAGTGTTTTATTCCAAGTAGATACAAAATTATACCATAAATAAAAACTAGCAACACCTATTATTCTAAGTCTATCTCCTTTTTCAAAAGTATAATTACCTACATTTAAATGAGGATTCTCATCTATTGCATCATTAATAAGTGCATTAACTCTAATTCTTAACTTTTTATCTATTGCATCAAAGAAATAATCATCATATGGCAAACAAACTAATTGTTTATACCATCCTATTTTAACACGTTCTGTAAAATCAATTGAATAATAATAAGCCCAATCTGGAGGTAAGTTCTTAACACTTACATTTAAATATCCATATCCATTTGTAGCACCTAAGGTAAATGGAGTATAATATAATGGTACAACAATTGGTTCAGCCATTTTATTTACCGAACTATTTCTTAATTCTTTATCATAATATGTTATAGCTCCTAAATAACTATCACCAAATTTTACCGACCTAAAAGATGTTTTATTATAATAATAAATACAAAATCTTCTTAAATAAATTGTTTTTGTTCCTGATGTTGAAGGTATTATCAATTTAAATATTGAAGGTGTCCCATCTAATGCTGTAGTAACAATATTTGATCCGATACTATTGTTTAATGAATTTTTAATACTATTTAAAATAAATGTATTTGTATCTCCCGAACGAACAATATATCTTCCATTATGAGTTTGGTATATTCCTGTAGTAGAATCATATATTAATATTTCTATTGCATATAAATAATCAACTGAATAAGTGTTGCAATATAATTTATAATAAGATCCTCCTGATATTTCCCATGCAAACGTTTGATCACTTAAATTAGAATTGGCTATTACTAATGAACAAGTTGCATCTATATTTATGGGATCAAACCCTTCAGTTATATTACCATAAATTAACCTATTTTTTTCAATTAATTCCTGTTGTTCTGCAAGTAAAGGAATATAATCAAATGGCCTGGCTAAATCTTTTTGATCAGCACTTATTCTAAGTTTATTATCTGTAAAAACATAATTAATAACACCTTCAGATATTGAATTGTAAAATGAAAAAGTAAAATAACCAACAGTTATAGCTGAATCAAGTATTATTACATTATAAGCCCCATATGTAAATTTATCTACTATAATTCCATAACCTTCATTTATTGCATTAGAATATACTTCAGCACCTATTGTTATGCTATTATAAACATCTGTAGAATAAACCATTATACTATTAGTCCAATTTACTACAGCATCTCCAGTAAATGTAATTGCATATGGTTTATTAATTACATCATATAAAAACCAATTCGATCTTTCATTATCTCTTACATACAATTCTGTAGCTATTATATCTTCTGAAAAATAATTAAAAGTTAAACGATAAGAAGTTATACCATAATCTTTTTTATATTCTCCATTTGGATAATAATAATTATCGGAAAAAAAAATGGTTGTAAATGGAGCTAAGACACTTTTTTCTCCATCAGTATAAATATATCTATAAGTCCATTGAAATGATTTGCCTCTTATAATATTTGCACTTCCGGTTAAAGCTAATGGAACTAAACTTAATCCAGGTTTTTTATATGCTTTTATTATATCTGCATTAATTGTATTATACTTATAAGTTGTACTTATTGAATTTGTATAATTATAAGCTCTTATATAATTTATTTTTCTTGGAGGATTATAATTATCTATCCAATAAAGTAAATCTCCTATAATTTTAGGATTAAATATTAAATAAGATAAACTAAAATTTAAAATACTTTTACCTCCTATTATTAAACCATTAGCTTCTGTATTTGTATCATAATATTCAATAGTATCATCATATGAGGATGTCAAAAACATTATTAATCTATTTCGTGCATGATCTGAACACCATCCTAATAAATAAGCTGAATTATCATGAGATATAGGATTATAAATATTATAATTTCCTTTACAATTTATAGATACCGCTTTTCTTCCATCACTTGTTACGATAGTATTTAAAATATAATCAGACCCTTTGTTAAGTTTTGGGTCTGTATCAGTATCTAAATATAGATTTCCTATTGGAACAATACCTTTTTCCATTATCTTATAATTGTTTGTATAGAACTCTTAAGTATAGCATCATATATTTCATCAAGTGTCGGATCTTCAAATGCTTTAAGTTTATTTACCGATTCTTCATATTCTCTTTTGAAATAATCAGCATTTACTTTATTAACCGGTTCCCGCAAATTCATTCTCCATCTTACATAAAAATGTATACAGTCTTTATATTTAAGAGGAACTAAAGTATCTTTATCTTCAACACCGGAAGATATATATCCAAGTATAATGTTTGCAGGATTTGTACCATTTATAACAAACCGTCTATTGTTTTCATCTTCGGTATAATAAAATGAATTCTGTCCTCCTTTGGCTTGATAACCCCAAGCTAAGTCAGCTTCAACCACAACACCTTCTCCTACCGTACTATCAAGTGTCTCCTGACCATCAACTAAAGTAGTTGTAGTTATTAGTTTATCATCTCGTGTAAGTGTCCATATTCTTCCATTACTGGGTATTCCTAAAAATACTAATCCTAAATAATCATCAGGCCATTCGATAGTATTAGTTTGAATATCTACATCTACTTTAACAATTTTATATTTTGTAGTATGGTACATATGAATTTCACGTAATGCATTAATAACTTGCTGATATACATATGTGTACATCCCTGTATCATAACCATTCTCAAATATAACTCCTTTAACTATATTTTTTAAAGTTTGTACGTTAGCTGTATCCATTATGCTATTTCATTTTGGTTGTTTAAAATATCGGTAGTAGGTTTACCTAATAAATACTCTACTACTTTATTCATAATGTTAATATCCTGACCACTTGGTATGGGTACATCTTCATCATCATCCCATTCGGTAAAGTCTACTACTAAATCCATTCTTACAGCAGTTATAGTCGAATCAAAGTTTACATATTCAACTATATTGCCCTTTCTTGTGTATTTTATTACATCGTCAATCAAATCTACTTCCAACCCATACATCATTTCAAAATCGCTACTTGGTAATGGAACAAACATAACATCTTCGCCTTTCATTTCATTTATTCCCACAACCCCATCACCAACTATAGGAAATTGAACTACATTAGCAGGAAGCGTAGAATAATAAATTTCAGTATCAGGGTCTTGGGATACTGCTACATTTTCATAAGTTTTTGTATAAGTATCAAGATTAGACGTATCTTTTCTAAATGCTTCATAAAAAACAGTATTCATTACAGCAGCAATAGCTAATTCAACAGTTCTTGGATCAGCTTTTTTTAACCTATCTACAGAACTTGCTCCTAATCTATTTCTGACTAAATCTATAAACTTATCTTTTCTCATTTTTGTAACCCTTCTGCTTCTTTAATATATTGTCGGAGTTGCTCATCTTTAATATTAATGCCAACTCTTTTTAATATTTCCAAACAAAATTCTTCATGCCATAAAGTTCCCCATTCAAGTTCTACTGTTGTTGATGTTACTGTTGTACCTGCTGTTTCACCAGATGATCCAGTTTCTCCAGATGTTAATACATGAGTAGCTGCTGGAACTAAATATACTTCTACTTGGTATGTATTTAAATAATAATCATATACTGGTTTAATTGGATTTTTCAAAAAGAAAAACTCAGCAGTTGCTACATTGCTAGGATATACTGTTAAACTATTTCCAAATAAAGTAGCGGCAGGATAATCACTCAATTGCTTACTAATAAGGTTTGATCTGCGAACAGTTAAATCATGATCCGTTAATAATTCTATTTGTCTATATGCTCCATTAAATAACGCAACCATTGAACCCCAATATGCGTAACTATTGGTAAGTGTAGTTATATCAAATACCCCTGCTGTAAAAGTTATATTTTCTTTTACATGAAACTCCCTAAGAGCTAATATACTTTGTGTAGCTTCACTAAATCCTATTTTGTTAGCAAATGCATATGCTTGGGCTTCTGCAACCTTTCGATTAAACATACTTATATTTGAAGCTTCGAGAATAGTATTTCGTTGCTGTGGTTGTAAAGTCGACCCTGTATTTTCTTTAACACTTATATAATTGACATATTTAAATATTTGTTCTAAAGTCATTATACACCTTCTTTCTTTTTAGTCTCTATGTAATTGAGTAAATTAATATCTTTAATTGGTATTCCTAAATAACCAAGTATCATTCTTATTAAATCTGGATGATATCGTTCATCCCATTCAAATTGTGTTGAACTTGCACTATCATATACATCTATTCCATTTTCTTGTTTTATTGCATACACAGGAGCATTTGGCAAACGTAAATAGGTTAAGTCAACATTTAGTATGTCTATGGGATAAAATTGAATATATGTGCCATATGCAATACAAATAGGATATCTTTCTTCTGGTGGAGTAATAGCATTACTTATTCTTTCATATAATTCATTATGAGTTATAGGTTCAACCGGTACATAATAAGTACTATTGTAATAGTACCCACAATCACTAAACTGAACATAATCTGCCGGATAAGTAACTCTTCCATTAACATCTACTACTTGATCATGCACATATACGATAAATGGTTGTAAAGCTTCGGTATTTTGTAGTGATACTTGCCATCCTCTTGTTGAAATAGGTTGTCCTGGTTGCCATTGTTCTGGTAATCCTGTCCACTGCTTAAAATAATCAATATTAGCCATTTTATACAATACATTTAGCCTATCAACTCCTACTGATAAATTAGGTTTATTTTGATTTATGAATATCGAAAGTACATTTCTTATATCTTCAAGTGTCATGGTACGTAAATTAAACAATTAATATCTGTTTGTGAAAATTGCTGTCCTAAATCATTAAATGCTAATCCATTATTAATAGACCTCCAAATGTGGCCGTTATAATCATTCCCAAATATTATTATATCACCTTTATTTGCTGAACTTATATTACGTTCATCTGTAGCGTCTAACATATCCATATTTAAAAAATAATCATCTGTATAAAAAGTATAATAACCCGATCCTATTAATCCTATTACCATTTTTTAGCATTGTATCAACACTTGAACCCCCTATAATATAACCTAAATTAGTCCATGCAGTAAAATCATTAGTTATTGTGTTTTTCCATATATAACTTACCCCTGAAGTAGCAGCATATACAAATCCATTATCAACATCATGAATTAAAGCAACAAAATTTCCAGATTGTAATTGCGTTGGTGGAACAATATCTATATAATAAATTCCTGTTGATGTAATTGCATAAACAGTAGTACCATCAGTAATAAAACCATTTATTATGGCTCCTGTTACCGTATTCCATATATCCCAAGAACCACCTAAATCAATAGAAAATTTAATAACTCCATTTTCATCACCAATTAAAATAAAATTAAGTCCACTTACATTTAAAGATGATAAAGCTGTTATATTTCCACCAAATATAGAAGTTCCTGAATCCCAACTGCTACCTGAATATTTATAAACATAACCGGTACTTGTACCACAATATATATTTCCTGATTCATCTATAGTAAAACATTTAGGATTACCATTAAATGATACTGAAGTATCTGTCCAAGTTGATCCATCATCAATTGATTGTAATATTTTTCCATCAGGTGATGTACCTGCTAAAAAGTAATCTGTAGCTGGTGGTGGAGTTACAATTGAAATATTTTGACTACGAAATATTTTATTCATATAGCGCAATATTAAAATCAAATACCGTTGAATAAGTCCAGCATAAATGATAGACTCCTGCTGCTAAACTTGAAACACTACCATTTAATCTACTACTTGCAGGTAAAGTTAAAGTTGGAGTTCCACTTGAAACTGTCAATATTAAATCTCCAGACATACCATTACTCATTTCTGTTATAGATAATATTCTACTGGTTGCAATACTTACAGTTTTATTTAATCCTGTTGAACAATCCCATATTATAGTTGCTGCATCTGTTAACGCAGAATAAGCACTTGCTATTGGTGACGCATAAGCAACTATACTACCCCAGTCAGCTAATGATCTATCTGTATAAGTAGCTGAATAATCACCATCGTATTCTATACCAGTAGGACTTACTCTATTATCTACATATTTTGTTTCTCCGGTATTACTAATAGTAAAAGAATTAGTCGATGAAGAACCAGCCGCAAAAGAAATAGCATCATAGGTACATAATATTTGACTACCTCCTGATCCTGTTATAGAAAATTGTCCAGCGTATGTTAAATCAGAAACAGAAAATGTTAAATTAAATGTACTTAAATCAATTGTAGTTACCTCTGTTAAAGTTCCTCCTAATTTTGCATTACTACTTAATAAAGTTAATCCATTTGTAAAAGTTAAACCAGTAGATGTTAAAACTTCTAATCCTCCACTATATAATTTTGTAGCATATAAATATCCTCCATAATTTAATCTATTTGTAGAGGATGGATTGGTAGTACCACTATCAAAATATCCTGCTGTAGCTGTTGTACCAGATGTGTTTAATACTAATGATAATAGATTACCACTTGATGTAATTGTTCCTGGTGTTACAAAATTTGTAGCATGAAAATTACCATCATAATTTAACCTATTAGTAGCTGTTGGATTTGAGGTACCAGAATAAAATTTACCTGAACTAGCTACTCCACCTGCTTCTGTTTTATCGGTATATGGTCTATAATAAGCAGTAGTAGTGTCCCATTTATATATATAATCGTTTATTAAAACAGTAGCAAATGAAATAGGAGTTATAACATAAGAATAATGAGCGGTTCCTTCATAATATAGTGATACATTAATTGACGATCCAGTTGTCGTATAAGCATAATATTTTATGACAAGTCTATCTGTTGCATCTAAAATAAATTCTGGTTGAACAGTTTCAATAACATATTGAGTAGCGGAAGTAGCATTAATTTCGGCAGTTGTTACATTAAATAATTCTGTTTCTGTAGTATCAGTTGCGTATTTATAAACTCGTATAGTTATAGTAGTTGTTCCTACTGCGCTATCAACTTTAGCCCATGTTTTAAATGTCCATAACCCTGCTGGTATAGCTGTAATACCAGGATATGATGGTTCGGTAGCATAGTCATCAATTAATACAGGTGAAGTTCCTGATGTTACGGCAACTACATCTACATCTTCAGCAGCATTATTAGGGGAATTTAAAAGTTTTTCATAACCGGAAATATCGGAAACTTCATTATGTAAATAAAGAGTAGTAGTATTACCAACATTGGATAAAACTTTATATGTACCATCATTAGATAAATAAGAATCACCTGATCCACTATCTGTTAATATTGATGCTTTACCCCAAGTAACTAAATTAGCTGCTGTAATTGAATTAACTGACACATAACTTATAAAATCTGTTTTTAATGCATAATCAGTTAGATCACCTATTACTAAATCGCTTAATAATATTGGACTACCACCGTTAGCATTTAAATCTACAAATTCTAAATTATTACTACCATCCCTACGTATACTTACTGTAGAATCTCCAAATGCTAATCTTTTAACAGTATTTATATAAACATCAGCATTGAAAACCAATTCATTATTTAAAAAATCTCCATAAATAAGAGGATTTTCTGTGGCTGAATTATGAATATAAAGCAAATTACTACCATCTTCATCATCTCCAGCATTTGGGCCTATTAAAATATTTGAATTTTTGTATCTGAAATAATTACTATCAAAATAATCAGCTATAATATGCCCTCCTACTTCTATTTCAGCAGTTGGATTTTCCTGATTTATACCAACTTTAAAAGCATCAGAAGTTGTTCCGTAATAAATATCAGATCCATTTGCTGACCAATAATTAGTTGCAGAAGCAGCTAATTGACTTAATGTTTTTGTAACATACCTATCTTCAAAAATAAGATTATCAGCAGATCTTTTAATACTTACATCAGACCATCCTCTAAAACCACTTCCACTACCGCTTCCACTATTACTTGAGGCTCCTGTAAATGTAATCTCTGTATCTATCTGGCAATTATCAACAACTAAATTATTTAAATAAACTGTAGAAGTTATACTATCAAATATAAAATCATTACTACCGGTAAATGTAGTTCCATTAGAAAAAACAATTTGTCTATCAGATACTCCGGCTGCTAATACTGATTTATAAGTTCCATCATCTGCTAAAAATTGATCACCTAAACCTGTATCAATAATATTATTAGCTGCATGTGCTGTTGTTAATGCGTCTGTTATTCCATAACCCAATATTGTAGTAGGATTTGTACCAGCCGTAACTAATCCTTTTGTATTAACTGTTACTGATTTATAAGTACCTGCTGATGCTCCTGAAGCAGCTATAGTAACTGCTATAGCTGTTGTACCTGTACCGGTAGCATCTCCTGATAAAGTTATTGTTTGGTTAGCTGTTATATAATCAGGAGTCCACCATTCAGGAGCCGTTGCTCCCGTATTCATTCTATATAACTGCAAAGAAGTACCTTTAGCTAATCTTGTTAATGTATCAGTTCCACTTGCATACATTGTATCTCCGGTAACAAAACTAATTGCTGCTATCGACGTAAGTGTACTATCACTTGCTTGATATGCATGAGTATGTGAAGTTATTGTCCCTGTTAAAACACTTTCTACATCAGCTTTTGTTAATGTTACTGCACCAGATCTTGTATTAAAAGTATCAACTTTGGTTCCACTTAAATAAGTTGAAGTATCTAAAGTCCATGTATTTAATGCTGTTTTCTTTAAAAATCCTGATGTTCCTGCTAATACTTCTATCGCAGTTAAATCAGGATAACTGGCAGCAACCATATATCCACCTGAAGCATGATTACCCCAATTATATGCAGTTGTCCAATGTAATACGTCTGTTGTTGTGATGGCTGTTACTGTTGTATATGAAGCAAAATCAGTTTTCATTGCATCACCACCTCCAGGTAAAGCAATCCATGTCCCTGCTCCTGTTAAATAATCAGTTACATTACCTGATAATTGTGGCATCATACCACCATGTCCAGTAGTAGCTAAAGAAAATGACATAACTTGTGAAGATGCATTAATAGTTGTGCCATAAGCATATGCTCCACTTATCGAAACAGGTACATGTGCAGTTCCTTGTGATTGAGAAAAAGGAGTTATTTCTTCTGTGGTAATAGTAACATAATCATTTAATTGCTCTATAATATTAACACCACGATCATATGCTTCTTCTAATTCACTATAATATAATGCTAAATCATATTCGACATAAGCAGTATCAATTAACAATAATTTATCTTTTATTCTATATGCTTCATCCCTATCGTTACCTAATGCTGCTATATATCTTAATCTTAAAACATTAATATAGCCACGAATGGTATCCATATTAACATTATATACATTTATAGTATCAGTATCGGTTATAGTGCAATTAATAACTAAACTATCAGCTTGGGTGTATACTAATACTGATGTAATTTGGGTAGACCATTCTCCAGACCAAATATTTGCTGCGTAACTTATCGTAGCACTTGTATTTGAAGTTGTTGGTAAACCACTTCCACTTGGAGGTGTTACGGTATGAGTTCTGACTAAACTTGTATAAGTTCCATATACCGTATCATCAACTGAAGAAAATGTACTATTATATCCATCAGGATCTTGAGTTATATCTATAGCAGGAATTACAAAATTATAAGTATACGTATTTTCTAAAACAGCATCAGCTACTCCTAATATTTGAATTGAATACTGAACTTTATATGTTCCAGCTAAAATATATCCTGATTGGTTTTGTGGTAATGCTATCCACGCAGAATAAACAGAAGTATTAGGAGAAATATCTGGACTTGCCCATGTAACATTATTATACGTGATACCACGTGGGCTGGTAAGCTTAATGACTCCTTTAACATTAACAGGATCTACCCCTTGAATTTGATAATTAGTAGTGTCTTCAACTCTAAATTTTTTAGTTGAAGTATTAAAATATGTTGTAAAGCTTGTTGTAATCATATCTTACTATTTGAATTCAAATATATGTTTTATAACAATCAATATTTTCAAAAACAAAAGAGCCTGATCAGCATAGCCAACCAAGCTCTATAAACACAACAAACATGAAACGGGAAACTTATTTGGTAGAGAGAAGTTCCTGTTCAATTTCTTCTCTTTTCATTCCCTTTGTATTTATTCCTTTATTTTTTGCTATTTCCCGTAATTCAGTCCATAACAGATTAGAATACTTTGTTTCAATTGTTGTGGTATTTTCTTTAAAAGGTTTATTTGCCAATAGATCTTCTATCTGATCAAATAACTGAACATTGTTAATTAAATATTCAAATAAAAGTCTATCCTTTTGATCAAGGTTTACTGGTAGTATAGGTACAATGAAATCATTAAATTCT
>Ga0172381_10000890_pt1 | contig 37199 bp, 71 predicted proteins | sample Leawel6488metaG_FD_119754 | JGI IMG/M metagenome (GOLD analysis project Ga0172381, IMG submission 119754) | Leachate microbial communities from a municipal landfill in Southern Ontario, Canada - Leachate well 64-88 metaG | ecosystem: Engineered > Solid waste > Landfill > Unclassified | place... | reverse complement strand
TGCCCTCTATGATGCCCTCTATGATGCCCTCTATGATGCCCTCTATGATGCCCTCTATGATGCCCTCTATGATGCCCTCTATGATGCCCTCTATGGTGCCCTCTATGATAGTAGTGGTGTAGCCGACAGACTATGTGACACGTATTTCAGATAATTAGCTGGAAAAGTTACTGTGTGCCCTCACAAGCCACCCATCTGTCATCTGGCATACGATGCATACAGTGCTCAGTGATGATGCGATTGCAGAATTCACTGCTCATCTCGACTGATGTTGTGTGACGACCGATTCTCTTGCAGACACGAATGACGGTACCGGTGCCAGAGAACAGATCGAGTACGTGATCCCCCTCTTTCGTGCTGAGTTTGACCGCACGTTCGATCAAACCCTCCGGGTGTTGCGTTGGGTGCCAGCTACGCCGCTCCTTGACGTTGCCGACGACTCGCGGAAAATCCCAAAAGTCGAGAGGCACCCGGCCGCCTTTTGCCGCACGCTTGTCGCCGCTCAATTGTCTCCAAGAGGGGACTTTGATTTGTTCTGGATACAGCGGTGCGTTCTTGTGGCGGAATCGCAACATGGGACGGTGGCCGGGGCCGCAGTCGGATTGTCGGTTCTGTCCAAATGTGTATACCCAGACGAACGGTTTGATTTCCCAATGCTTGGTTTTGTAATCACGGGCCCACGCTTTGATGTCCAAATCCCAGACAGCGTTGTATGAGAGCCAAGTCGTTTTGCATCGCGGGACGACCTGCTCCATGAGGTTGGTGAGCCACTCGACGTAGCCGTCCTTCGGCCGCTCGATGTAATGTGGATGCTTGATATTGATCGCGTCGGGAGGATCGAGGACGCAAGTATCAAAGGTGCCGAGACTGTCGAGTGCTTCGACGACATCGCCGCAGATCAGTTGGTGTGTGGTCATCGGTAGAGTCCGTGTCTGAGAAAGCCTTTGTTCAACGCCGAGGCACAGTGTGCGGTGTACGTGGCCAATTTCTCCTCGCTAGGGGTGGCATTGATCTTCGGCCGTATCGGCTGCTTGGTGTACAACATATAGTGGACTGCCATATGCAGGGCTTCATGGCACTGTGTGCCCATACCCAAGTGAGTCTGAGCAAAGAGTGCATACCCGAGCCAAGGTAACGCGAGCCGCCACTTGCCCCGCTCCCGCTTCATTAGCGATTGTGGCATAACCATAGCAAGGGAGTGACGCGGTTTCACGCGAGGCGGCGACAATGCCAGATGGGCTTGCTGCATATACCGGCGGCTCTTGAAGACAAGCACTACCCAGTACCAATAATGCACCGGATCTGAGTAGACCTTGAAGGATGCGACCTGGCCCTTTAGTGACACAGGCGGGATTTGTGGAAGTCGGTCGAATCTAGTTATAGTAGATGGCGGACCAGGCTTTGAACTCATTGGTAGCTGCGTCATTTGCTGCCTTGACTCGTTCAGCGTAGGGGCTTGTGTATCCAGACTTCGCGTAGATGCGTGTGACTCTTTTCAATTGCCACTTGAGGAACTCTTTCAGTTGAGGGGTGGAGTGATTCCGTGCTAAGCAAGTGGCGTAGACTGAAAACTCCAGCATGTAGTCGATGGTTTCTTGCCGATCCCGGATGCCCAGTTGTAAACGTGCCTCGGCCCCGTTCGTGTAGGCAACGTATTCGTCGAGGATGTAGCTTGGCTGATTGTTCCAGTAGCCTTGCATCTGAATCAGGTACAGTTGGTACACGTCGCCTCGCAGAGACCGTGGAATCTTCAGGGCGACTTGGGCCAGTGTGGTCCGGGGCTCCGGTATCTTTGCTGCTTTATTGTTCAGCAGGTAGAAGCACGGCATCCCATATTGATTTCTCAACAGAGAATTGATCCCGTGCGTCCCCTCATGCACGGAGGTGATGCGGTCGGGATCGCCATAGGGGTGCCCCGCATTCAGATGGCTTTCGATATCGCCAAGGATCGTTGGATCGGTGACGTTTCGTATTGGCGGTGCGAGTAGCGGATTGAATAGACATATTGCTAGACAGAGTTGAAACATGCGTGCCCCGAATTGGATTAGAGTGATAGACGAGCCTTCACCGCTGCCGCTGTGGCTTTTCCTACTGCCCTCTCGACTTCCTTGGACCAGACAATTTCGCCCTCAGCCTCTCGCTTCACGTCGGCGATCATTGCCGGTATCAGGGTGTTCAAGTGCTCCATGTCTGGCGATTGGCCGTTCATAACGTGTTCGAGACGCATCGGAGTGACCCACTCTTCGGCGATGGCCTTGGCGTTGTCAAGTACGGCCAACTGCTCCGGGGTCACTTCCCGCTTGGTCTTCGTCTCACGGAACTCATCCCGCTTGTGCTTGGCAATGAGCCGGGTGCCGTTGTTCCGTATGACTTCGATGAGCGGCCGGAGAACCACGCCCTCCCGCATGTGACTCCCCATGCCGTTTCGGACAGCCTGTACAGAGTCGGCGTCACGCTGGGCATTGAGCGATTCAACGTCGGTGGGAACTTGCTCGTAGTGTACGAATTCCAGACCGAGTTGCTGGCAGAAGGCAGCCGCTTGTGGCACGGAGAGCCAGCAGTCACCGATTCTCACGTCGAAGGCCACGAACCGCATTTGGCGGCCGTAGGTTTCGGACATGCCTTGGAGCTTGCCGCCGTAGGCTTCTCCGTAGACGGTTGCTGTGCCAGTGTAGCGGCTCAATAGATCAGCGGCGTTGAACAGCTTTACAAACTGCTCGTAGTTTGCACCGCCGGAGAAGAATCCCAGTTGACCATCTTTGAAGGCAAGAGAGGCCGAAGTCCCGTGTATCTTCTCAAGTGCAAAGCATTCGCGGAAGAGTCGGATGTCCCGGTCTTTGTAGAGGTTGTTGATGTGTAGATAGCCCATTAGAGTTCGGCTCCGCAGATTCTGCAAAAGGTGGGTGCGACAACGTACTGACTGGTAATGCCCCGATAAGTCAGTGGGTGTGAGCAGCGGGATTGAAGTCGCCGCACCTCGGCGTCAGCTTGTTTGATGGCGTAGAATCGTGCCGCCGCACTCTTCTCAATGCCGTCGTAGACCTCAAGGAATATCTTCACTTGGATGTCGTCGAACTGCTGAGACAGTTGGATGATGATTTCGTCTCGGGTCATACTGACGCCTCATCAAAGATGCGACGGACGAACCGCCTTGCCGATTTGAACCTCAAAATGAAATACGACCCCAGCAGCCCGCCAATGCTCATGCCGAGACCGTTCAGGGTGCCAAGGGCAAGGCTGTGGATAGTCTCACGGTGATGGGTGGCCGCATAGGTGAGAGCCGAGACGGCGGCGACCGCGACGATAGCCAGGGCGAATGTGCCCGTGATGTAAGAGATGAGTTTCATAGTTAGTTCTCTACTCTTGAGTTGGAAAAGCGGTTTCAAGTAGATAGGCTAAGCCGTATACACCGGCGGCAACTATTGCTACGATGAGACTGGCAAGGTGCCATGCGACAACACCCTCCAGATAGGTCAGACCGTGTACGCGGCAAGGCAACGGCATGAACCAACACCAGAGAAAGTACACGACTGTGCCAAGGATGATGCGTGCGGTTGTCTTGCTCACCACCGAATCTCCGAGAGTAAACGGATGTCAAATTCATAGTCGCGAGCGTTGTAAGCGTCTCGGACACTCTCCGCGTCACGTTGGTCAGCGTAGGCCAACATGCAGCATCCAAACTGCTTGGCGGGACAATCTTCGGCACTGTCCGGCAGGATAGGTTCACCGGATATGTGCGTGAGAATCCAAACGTCTTTCATGCAAATACCTCGTCAAATACCTCGGTGTGTTCCTCGATTACTTTGAGTCCCTTGACTTCTACCTTTACACTTGGTAGACCGTGTTCGCGACGGTACTCGGCGGCATCTCGGAAGAGGCCGTAGAACATGAGCCGGTCGTAGGCTAGTTCAGCATCGCTGATCTCGTCAGTAAAGAGCAACGGAGGATCAAAGGTCCCGCTGATAAGCGGCGGCGTGGATAGCACTTGCACATGCAATGAGCCGGTGATGCCGTGTCGGCGGCACGCTGCTTGCAGATCGTTTGTGTGCAGGTAGGCGACCGGTTCGCCGTCTGTTAGTAGATAGTGGTTCATCGTCTGTCCTCAAAGTCAGTCTGTAAGAAACTGATTGTCTTATGACAAAGGGAGAGTGTCACAAAGTCGTGGCTATATTGCGGTTCTGTGAATAGTGGACACCAGATACCACAATACCGGCTACCATAATCTTGGGCCGGGTGCCGGAAAGGGCACACTTGAAATCGGAGCCCCATAGTGCCGCGATGAAGTCGTAGGTACCCGCCTGCTGTGATCTCAGCTTTCATCGCAACTCCTTGTCAAACGGTATCGGCTTGTACCCGTCCCACACGAACATCCTCACGGTTCCGTCGTCCTCGATCTGCACGAACGTGTCCATGTCTCGGCACCATGTTCCAGAGTTGAAGTAGTGGTTGCCTATCCGGCCGGGGACGTGGGTATGGCCAGAGACCACCACACCCGCTCCATGGTCATCTCGATACTTGAGCACATTGTCGATCATCTCGTCGAGACGCCCGTGCTGGCCGGAGAGCCGGCGGTAGAGCGTCAGGAGACGCTCTAGGCCGCCGACAAACCGGTCCTCCACCTGCCCCGTGTCCTGCCCGTGTTTATCTTCCAGTAGCCCGCTGATGATCGCTGTGAGTTCGCCGGTGCCCGGGTTGCTACTATTACAGTACGGATCAGCCTCATGGCCGTGGAGGAAGGCGAACGTCTTGTCTCCGATAGAACATAGAGACGGAGCCCGCCCACGGGTTAGCAGCGGGTGCGGTAGCGTAATACGACCGTGTTTCAGCAGCGGTGTAAAATCGCTGTCGTGGTTGCCTGGAATCCATATGGCGGCCGATGCGTATAGGGCATTCAATTCGTCCCCATACTGAATGATCGATTCGCCGAGGTTGCACTGCCACCAGTCGAACATGTCGCCCAAGATAATTATCTGGCCGTCCTTAGCGTAGTCGATGAATCGAAACAGACGGTCGCTGCCCCGGGCGGCGAAGTTGTCTCTGGGGCCTTTGTCTCCGAAATGCAGATCGCTAATAGCATAGATCACAGTATCCGAGCCCCTTTGTTACAGATAGTCTTTGACAACATGGTCCGGCACCGGTTGAAACCTACAATCAGTGATGTCTAGACTCTCGTCCCACTCGCCGGTCCATTCCTCGTACCAACCTGACAGATCACCCTCAAAGACAACCTCAAAGACATCGTGGTCGCCGGGCAAGCCAAAGATATCGAACAGGTCTTTCGTCGTGTAGCTAATCACCATGTGCTCGTGGAGCCATTCGCGTAACGGTCTTATGCCGGGCATATAGTCGGTTAGCTCGCTGTCCCATGTGTCGAGGCTTAGGACGCCATCGTGCCGGCTGAGGATCAGACGTGCCTGGACTGTGTACTGAGGGATAATGGTCAAAGTATCCGTGCCCCTTTGTGCTGCCAGTCGTAACGGATGGCTCCGTCCGGGAAGAAGATAAGGTTCCGTGTCTCTTTCGGATCAGTCGTCATGCAGTTGCTGATGCACACGTTCTGACCATCGACGTCGTAGATACGTCCGCCATGGGGAAGCTCTCTTAGCAGCACACCGCAGTTTGGCTCGAATGCCGCCAGCACACCCGCATATTGACTGCGACAGTATTGAGCAATAGGGCCCTCAGTGTTCATGGGTACCGCAACTTCACGTATCGTAAGTTGTGCAACGCCGGTTTCCCGGCACGAGTCAATTAGGGATTGAATTTTCTCAACGGTGTCGATGCCGTCTTTTAGCAGGGTGCAATTCAACCGCACCGAGAAGCCCAGCACATTGCATCTATTCACTACAGACCAGAAATTGTAGAGGGGCGATATACCCATTAGCCGGGCATTTTGCAGTGGGTCGTAGTGTGTAATTGAGATGCTTATCAGTTCAAGGCCGTGATCCTGCCAGCGGCCCAGAGTCTTGTACCCAATCTGTTCGCCGATTCGTGTACCGTTGGTTTGGAGTTCCACGATCGGGAACTCTTGCAGCCGCTCCAGATACTCGTCGATAAGACCAGGGTACAACGTCGGCTCCCCGACGCCGGTCAACAAGACGGTGTCACAGTTCTTGGCCAGCTTCTTGGCCACCTCGAACCGCCGCCAGTTGACCTTAGCGTCACAATGATTGCCGGTCATTCTGCTAATGCAGAATGGGCACTTCGCGTTACAGGCGTTGGTACCGACTACGATCGAGAAGTTCATCAGTCAATCGCCCAAGGGTCTAGTTTCTTGTCTCTCGGCTCCAAGCCTTTGTCCACCAAACGCCTGGCGTTCCGGCGGTTCTTCCGATGAATGTACTTCTTGTACCATCGGACCAGGTTCGGTGCGCGTAGCATTCGCGTTGTACGCTTCCAGGCGATCATTTGTTAAACCAGTTCCAGATGGCGAAGCACAAACATGATGCCAGTAATGGGCAACCGATAGTTGCCACGATGAAGGCCAAGATAGTATGCCAGAAGGTGGCGGCCTCGGCGAGTGTGCAGTGGGGCGTCAGGAAATAGAGGAGGAGTGTAGGAAATATGCCCATGCAGATTTCCATAGTGAACAGTGAAAGGACAGTGAATACGAAATACTTGGCGATTCGGATCATGCAAAACTCATAAGACAGTTGATGACAGTGTCGACCGGAGTCGTCGTTAGTCCGCCATCCTCCTCACCGGGTAGCGAGAGGAAATAGTGGTAGTCGTCGTGGCAAGTGACTTCGAGGTAGCTATCAGCGTATTGCCACTCCAGTTGCACGCCGCCGTCACGCATCGGGTAGATGTGTGGACGCCCGATGCCCCTTTGATCCAGTTGATACAGGAGACGCATCGCGTTACTGATCGCCGAATCGGTGATTGGAGCCTCGCCTTCGCCGCCCCAATTCGGTTTGAGATCAGCGAGCTTATATAGTGTGTCAAGCCAGGTCATGTTGGTCTCCACAGTAGTATCCACAGCACGGACAAAGTGTGCTGAAGATTGGATCAAAGGTCATTCCGCAGTGTGGGCAGGTAATCATTTGTGAGTTTCCGAATCAATGTGAAAGCACCCTGCTTGAGTTCTGGCAGTCCGCCACGGCCGATGGTCGCACCCCAACCCGTGTAGTCGTTCAAGGCCAGGTCTGCCACGGTGTTACGGGGGCCGTAGCCATCCCGGACGACTTTGATGAGCAAACCGTTCTGCTCCCGTATCGCTTCGACTTCGTTCGGGAAACGCACGTCCGGGATGACGAGTATGTCAAGGCCATGGTCGGTCTTCAGCAGGTAGTCGATCCATGTCCTGTCATAAACCTGTTCACGTATCGCTGGGGTCCCGAGCTTCACCCAGATGTCAACCGGGGTCATTCCAAGTGCTGGCAGAACCACATCCCGTTCGTGCTCGTGGGTGGGATCGTTGTAGTAGGCTTCGTTTTGTAGCCCGGCCCAGCCGTAGAGGTCGTGGGCAATCGCTTTGAGCTTGGACGCGAAGGACTTCTTGGCGATCTTGAAGCCAAAGTCGTAGCCGAACTGCACCAAGTAATTGGCGAAGCTATCTTTTCCGACGCGAGAATAGTGGCCGAGTCCGATAATGAACATTTACCAGTTCTCTCCGTCGCGACACGTAATCTCGATAGTCTTCCCGCAGTGACAACACTTGTCCCAGTCTTGTTTGCTGCACATAGAGTTTTCCGTGCCACAGACTGGGCAATCCCAAATCCAGCACAGGTAGGCGTTGGCGTGGTTCAACCGCAGTACCTCTTCACAAGCCAAAGGATCGCCAGACCCACATTCCACACGCAGAAGAAACCCACGGTTGTTGGCAGCGAGAAGAAGACAAACCACGGCAACACTTGCAATGTCAACAGGTCGTCGGTATAGAGTGGCATGGCGAGCACAGGCCATAGTCCCACCAGCAAGCACACTACAAACTGATAAACTAATCGTTTCATCCTCGATACCTCTCTCGCGTCGTTTCGTTGAACCAGTTTTCCGTACTACTCCCGTCGGACAGCAGTCCAACTGCGGTGTCGTCCAGGGTCTGACATCGGGCGTCTGACTCCTCGCGGGTCAACATCGGGAACACATAGCCGGTAGTGATGGCGTCCCAGCACGCTCTGAGTCGTTGACTCAGAGCCTGTTGATACCCCGACTCTACCAGGGCCCGGTACTCGGCCACTCGAAGCTGGGGCGGGTCTGCCGGTTTGGCCGCGATCTGATGGATACTGAGGACCGTTTCGCTGCCGATCGGCTCCCCGAGGGACCAGCCGTAGAGCGACAACTGGTCGGCCCAAGCAGGATTGCTCACCTCAAGGTAGGACGTGTTGATCTCAAAGCCGTGATGGTCGCGGCCGAGGTACTCTTTATGCGTGGTATTATGTGATCTGGACTGTTTACCGACGAAGCCGTCACGGCAGAGTCGGTAACTCTTGTGCGGCGATACGGCGTTCTTGCTGCAATACCCGTTCACCTTGAAGTCATGTACCACTGGCACATCAAGCGTGAATTGGAGGTCGGGCTTTCCCGTGAACGGCACGCCATTGATTTCACCGTTGACGGTGAACTCGAATCGGGGCGGTGTCTTACTTTCTTTTAGCAGTGCCAACAGACTGTCGTAGAAGCCCGATAGCTCGTAGGCACTGACGATGTGCTCTGCGACCGGGAGGGCCCAGTCTCGATTCTGCGGCTCAACCTGGGCCTCGAATAGGGCTTCAAACGTGTACTTGGGGTCGGTATTCCCGAACAAATCCCTGAATAGAAACGCTTTGACCTTGGCGTCGAAGGCCGATCCAGCAGCCGCCGGGCGTTCCTGCGGTATACGCGGCGGCCGGTGGTCGCTCAGGTACTTCAGGTAGAACTCGTCGGGCTGTTTCTCCCAGAGGGAGAAGCTGCTGTAGGAGAGTCGTTCAGGTATTCTCATCACCAACTCCTCTTTCGTGCATCCGCGATCAGTTGCTGCCAGCAGGCATCACAATGCGTTCCTGCCGGGAGGCCGTTATTGGTACGCGGAGTGCCAGGCTTTTCGCCGCAAGTATCACACCCGACTGATAGCGAATCCTGCATTAAGGTTTCTGCCTCGTCCATGGTGTCCACGTCTTCTGCCTCGAACAATACGATGATCCGCAGAGCTACCAATCGCCGTTTATCTGCCGGGATGAATGGACGCACCACACGGTACACGTCATCTGCGAGTTGTGATCCACCTGACCAGCCCATAGTCATTCCTTACCCCAAGAGATTCGATGCCACGCACGATCGTGCAGGTAGAACAAGCCGAGTTTGATTCCCACTGCAATGAGTGTGAACAGCAGACAGGAGCCGATGCCTCCGAACATAAGCACAGCCAGCAACATACAAATGCTGTTAGAGAAGAGTTCCCAAGACAGACCTTTGAGGAATGTGCGGAGTCTTGTGGATGCCACTACTTGACCTTTCTATGACGATACTCTTTGTGCAACTGGACTAGGCTGTCCCACTCGCCATTGAAGACGTGCTTGTTGACTTGCATGGCGAGGTCTACTGCGTCTTCTCTGCTGTCTAGCCGCGTGTCGAATATGACTTTGTAGTCTCGGTTCGCACGCACAACCCACTGTTTATGGCTGGTGTTGTAGTGCATACGGTTCGGAGTGTCGTCGTAGACGAGTTGTAGCGAGTTGTGTGGTGCGGCGTAGAAGACAACATTGTTCTTACGGAGATTGAACCAGTCTCCGTCGCGGTACTTGACTTTGTACCCCGGCTTAATGACTAAGCCGTATGACTCGCCGAGTATGGACCACAGTGGCTTGCCACGGTCGTCAACCAAGGTTCCGCCGGTATCGGCAAAAGGCGATGTGAATAGATAGGCGTCCTCGTGGTCGTAATGAATCGGCGGGGCTTCAAACTCATTGCTTTGCGCACTACTGGGGCGGTAATAGTCCCCCATCAACCGACGCCCTACAAGTTCAATGGCCGTGTTGGCATCAGCCAATTTGCTAAATCGACCCAGCCGATGTCGCACACCACCCACTTTGATTTCCGCTGTGTACTTCCTTGTCTTTGTTTCGTAGGAAACGCCCTTGTGTTGTGTGCGACTGTTGATCTGGGCCGATCGGTTGTGGCAGTTTTGGGTATGTGTCACGACCCGCAGATTATCCCGCCGATTATCGAGCGGGTCGCCATTGATGTGGTCAATTTCAAGCGTTGTGGCATTCTTCCAGCCTAGATGCTCGGCAATATCTTGGTGCATATACCGCGTCGTATTCTTTACAGTTTTGCGCATCGCACGCCATTTCCGACTGCCCTGTGTTACCGCACACCAATCGTGTTTGGAGAGCCAATAGTAATCGGCTGGATCGATACGGGCTACTTTGCTCTTGGTCAGTGGTATGCGGTCCATGCCGTGGAGTTTACCGTAATCAAAGAACTTCCAGCGGTTGAAGTGTCTTACTTCTTTAGCGGTGGCTACATGCCGCACATAGTCAATCAGGTCCTCCCACGTAGAGAAAACCATTTCATGCGGGATAGTTGCAAATAGCCAATCTGGTAACTGCTCCTTGCCGCCCTCCATGTGAATGAGAATCGGCTTGGACTGTCGGTCGGCCTCGAACAACTCGTTGTAGGTGCCGACCGAGTAGATGCTGAGGTCTAGATGTACGATTAGGAAGTCGGCTAAGTCTACAAGTCGCAAGTCAATCTTACGAATGCGAGACATCTTCGCTGTGATGTCGTCATACCGACCCTGTCTCTTCTCTTCTAACCGCCCTTGTCGATTCTCGATGTCTTCGACTGCTTCGTCAGTCGGCTTGTTGGTTGGGTCGAGCCAAATGATTGACAGGTCTTTCAACTCTTGTTGAATATGTTTACGCCATTCAATACCGCCGTCGGGGGCGAAGTCCATGGGCCCGCAGAGATAGGACTTGGCGTAGAAGAGTCGGTTCACTCTGCCTCTCCCGGTATAATGGCAAAGAAGTCACTAGCACCCAATCGAGTACAACCCAAGCTCAGGTACTTGCAGGCATCCTCATAGGTCCGAATGCCGCCACTCGCCTTGACCTGCATGTCGCCCTTGATGTCCACCAAGAGCCGCACAACCTCCTCGGTGGCACCGTGCTCCCCGAAGCCGGTGCTCGTTTTGACGAAGTCGAAGCCGGCTTCCTTACAGATGCGAACCAGCTTGACGATCTGCAACCGGTCGAGGTAGCAAGTCTCCAAGATCGCCTTGGTCGTGATATTCCTGGGCTTGGCCAGGCGGGCGATGGCCGACAACTCGGCGGCTACGGTGCCCCACCAGCCGATCTTCACAGCCGAGTAGTTGACCATCACGTCCAGTTCGTCGGCCCCGGCGGCGATCGCAAATGCCGCCTCGGTCGACTTAACAGGGCTAAGACCGTGCGGGAACCCAATGACGGTGGTGACTCGCACGCCCCGTTGCTTGGCGAAGTCCACGTAGCATGGTGGCACACAGATCGAGTGGATGCCGTTGTCGAGTACGACACGGCAGGCTTCCTCGATGTCCTTCGGCGTCTGTGTCGGCTTGAGCACCGAGAGGTCTAGAGCTTGGGCGATTTGTGTCTTGTTCATTAGAAACCTGTATCGATGACCTCTCGGACGTGGATACGCTCTGCTAAGACTTGATATGGGTCTTCTGCGTCCTTTGCGGCCTCTCGCGAGAGATGTACACTCTTACCACCGCCTGTGTACCAGTTGACCCAGAACTCGCGCGGCTCCGGCTTCACGCGATATTCGTACATGACGAAGTCCCATACGCCGCTGATGTCTGTTAGCCAGGCATCGGCGGTGTTTCGCCGGCGCTGAATCGTTTTGCCGTCAAGGAAGGCTTGCATGACGGCCATATATTCGCTAGTCTTTGACAATGTCGTAGGTCTCCTCGAAGATGCCCTTCTTGATCGAGTACAGTTCGCCCTTTACGCCCAGGACGATGTAGTCGCCGTACTCGGCATACATGCTGCCTTCTAGAGTTCGGATTCGTACACTGCTTCCGAGCAAGACGATACCCATACGGACTGCATCGGACAGCCACGTTGGGAAAGTAGTTGTGTCTTGTGTGAGCGGGAAGACTTCAACAGGGATCGGTTTCTTGATTGCTTTCATTGGTTACTCCAGAGTAAATAGCCGGTTACTGCACGTTCGGTACAGTCGGTTTTGTATCGCCCCTACTGACGCGCCCTCGAAATAATGTTCCCACCCGGAGACAGCCGCACACCGAAAGCGGTCGGTCTCACACCTCACCGGCTTAGTTCATTTGATCGGGCCCTGCCCCGCCCGGCCCGGTTGCAAGCCGGGGCCTGACCCACCCGATCTTGTTTACTCAACGTCCCTTTTTCGGTAATAGCGTGCTTCCTTCGGCACCCCGTCATCGGACAATTCGCGGTACTTGAATGACACAGTTTGACCGACTCGAAAATGCACGCCTTGAAAATGTGCCGGCATGTCCTCGCCAGGATGACCTGTCGCGTATGCGACCATGTTAGTGGTCTTGAATAGACGTTCCTCATCGGTCAGTCCGCTGAGTTCAAGCCGCATGTTGTTGTACTTCAACACGAGGGCCCCAATCCGGCCGAGCAGACGACTCCCTTTGTCCGTCTCTCGGCCGGACGTGAACCCAACCACCTCGCCCTCATCGTCGTTGAAGGGTTTGTGCTTCAAGATGCCCTTGTGCCGCTTGGGCGTCCAAACGGCAGCGGGGTTCCGCAGTACAACACCTTCGCCCCCTTCCGCCAACACGTCGTTCAAATACTCCTCTACCCTTGCCTTGGCCACGGCCTCGTCAGCCGACAACTTCTCCTGCTTCAGCATGAAGCAGTGGTCGGCCTGTGTTTCCAGGTTACGTGACATGAACTCCACTTCATCCTCAAAGCAGCCCGCCTTGCTGAATAGGAAGTCACCCTCAAAGTCCTTGAGGCAATCCGTGACAAAGTCGCGGATTCGGTCGTAGTCGATCTCGCAGACGATATTCTTGTCGCCGATCGTTCCGCTTTGGAATAGCGAGCCAAAGCTGGGTGCCGAGTAGATGGCGTACTGGATCTGATTGAATCGTGGATCGGGTTTATCGCCAGCGCAGATGCTCCGGCATAGCTGGAAACTTCCGGGCCCGCTCCAAAGCTCCCCGTCGAGGAAACAGCACGGCAGTTGATTCAGGAACCGATCAGGTGCGATGATTGGGTTGCCGTATCTCGACCACAGTCCGGTTGAGACCGGTTTTATCTTGGCCTTACGCTGTTTCGTCTTTGGGTCGAGGACACTTGCCCACGGAACCTCTTCGGTGGGCAGCCCGCGAGTAATACCGCCGTCCCAGAAGCACCGGGTCCCATCGAGCTTACTCGACATGTAGAATCCGCCAATCTTGTGCTTGGCCGGGTTGTACACATGGGCGAGTTGGAGGAGGTCACGTTTCATTGATATCTTCCAAAGCGGACATGTTGATTAGTGTCGGGCGATCACTGGACTCCGTAAACTCCACTTGCGGAGAGCCGTCCGAGTGAGGGGAAAAGTTTGACGGCCTGTAGATCAGCGTTTGAACAACCATGTTACCATCGACCAGAGCAAATTGGCTCGGGCGTGTTGGGCGGTACTGACGCGAAATGTACTTGGCCAGAGCGACTCGTATGCGGTCTGGCACGTTCGTCTTGTACAGGCGGTAGAGTTCTGCGACGGTCACTGGATGGACTCCAAGTAAAGACGAATTTAGCACCGAGACCTACGTCTGCACGAATTTACGCAAAGCATCGACAGAATATAGGACGCGCGACCCCAACCGCGTACATGGAATTGGGCCTCGCGGGGCGGTTTCCAACCACAACTTTTTCTCACTTATGCCCAACGCTTTGGCCGCCTCACGCGGGCGAAGTGCAATTACCCCAAGTGGTGGCTCTACATAGGGCTCTACATATGGCTCTACATAAGGCTCTACATAGGGCTCACGCATGGCCGGTACATAGCTGGGCGATTTAGCGGCTGCTTCTCGCCGCGAGGCTGCTCTACGTTTTGCGGCTGCTCTACGTTTTGCGGCTGCTTCATGCTTAGCAATTGCTTCACGCTTAGCAATTGCTTTGCGGTTGCTAATGTTCACACATGTGTCGATATTCTGCCCTTGATTGTTCAATACATCCCCGTCAATGTTCTTCAAGTTTGTCGGGTGGACGCCGTGTAACAAGGCATATACAAGACGCCGCATTTGTAGCACGCCCTTACTAATGATTAGGCTATAGCCATTCGTGAGGGTTCTATATCGCCAGGGCCCGCACGCCACCAGAGTGTCGTAGAACTGGTCGTCGACAGTGGCAAACATGCCATTATCCAGCCGTATCTGTTTCATCTAGTACACACTCGGGGTCCAACTGGCACCGTTCTGGATCAACTGAATATCAGTCTCCGCAATGCCCGCTTCTGAGATGGTTTTCCATTTGACGGCCATTGAGCGGGCGTGGTCGGCCAACAATGCTCGTTTCTTCTCTAAGGCCCGTTTCAAAAGCACAGACCACGCCTCCAATTCCTCGCCCCAGCGGGCCAGAAGGTAATAGGTCTTCTGCCACGTTGTTCCTTTGGCTCCAACGAGCACTGGGTCTTTATCAACGCCGGCTACGTCCCACACATACAAGGCGTCGAATAGGTCCTTCGCGTGTGCTGCCACTTGCAATACCCGCAACGGGATAGTCGTGCGGCCGTAGTCTCGTAACTTCTGCTCGACCGGGCACAGTGTCTGGAAGACGAACAACTGCTCCTGCGTAGCCTGCGGGTAGGGCAATCGCTTATCGTTGGTCAGCAAACTTTGTTGACCACTTAGACCGAGTTGCTCGATCAGGTCGGTAGCCAGGGAGGTGTCCTCGGCGGTCTCTTCGCACAGTTCAGTGCATTCGTAGGTTTCAACTTGCATGATTAGGTCTCCTAGAGAGTAGTGGCGTTTAGTGGCCAGTTTGTGACACAGATTACCGGAAATTAGTGCCGAGAATGAGCGGCAGGGCCGTATAAGCGGCATAGACAGCGTACCCGTACCCGACGTAGTGCTAAACGGGTACGCTCGTAGCCCCAGCCCAGTGATATAGCGATGTCTGATAGGCTATAGTGCTGTAGCCGCAGTGACACGATTTCACGTTCGACCGGCGTCTTGCAACACAGCATGACCGTCTCCATGGTATCCACGGTATTGCCGCCCTCAATTGGGACATCTGGCAGCGGCTCTGTATGCCGGACTCCGCGAATGGCGTACAGCACACCCCGTTTAACGGCCCCGTAGAGGTATGTGCGGAGGGCGGCACTATGTAGTGCCGGGCGTCGGTCAATTGCTTGGCACAGAATTAGGTAGCTCTCGGCAACGAGGTCGTCGCGGAGATACCGTGGTGCCATCTTGCGAGCCAGGCGTGCCGCCATGCCCATGTGCTCACGGATCAGAGTGTCTCGGTCATCTCTCGTCATTGACTACCCACAGGCAAGTTGGTCGGAATCCGTCTGGCAAACCGCAGGTGACGATCCCGGTCGTCGGGTCCGCCACGAAGGACTGGCAATAGGCCATAGCGTGTCCCTTGGCCGATCCGTTGTGCCCTACGACGCCTGTGACCACTCCTAGCGATGTGTTCAGCAGTTTGTGGAAATACTCACGTTGGTAGACCACCAGCGGCTCTACGTCGCCAGGTGCTAGTCTCGCCTCGTACTCCACCGGCGTCACTGACTTGCCAAGAAGTAGGGCCACACGGATACATTCCTGAGTGTGGAAGCCGCGACGGCATCGTGGCTCCGGCAGATCGGGCCACATGATGTTGCTACCGTCGTGGCCGATACGCTCTAGCATCTCGCCTACGGATAGATCGAGAGCCATCGCAAATGCCGTAGGTAGACACGCCCACCTAGTCGGCTGACGCAACAAATTCATCCGCCCGCCCCTCCAAAAGTACCCGCAGTTTTGCGGCTATGCCTGACAGTATCTGGCCGACGCGACTTGGTGTCACACCGAGTTGTTTACTGATCTTGCGATACGTGAGGCCGCCATAGAAGTGCTCGACCAGCACAAGCTGCTCGCGTGCGGTTAGTCTATGGCAGACGAACTCTCTGAGGTCTGTCCGCCATGCGGTGTGGTCTGGTCTGGCCACAAGGTCCTCGGCGAGTCGCTGCACTACGATCGTGTACTTGCGGCGGCTCCCGGTGAGCATACGAATCTCATCTAGCATTGCCCCGGCTATACGCTGCGCACAATACGATTTGAACGGCCCCTTCTGGGCGTCGTAGTTGTCTATGGCGTGTATGAGCCCCGTTGAGCCGGCCGAGATGAGATTGTCGTAGTCGGCTGACTGCACACGCCCACGATAGCGTCTAGCCAGGCGATAAACGAGCGGCACCCACTGGACGATTAAGTCATTCCTCGATGTCATTTAGCAGTCTGTCAATCTCTTCTTCTGATGGGTACTTCCACGATGCCTTCCAATAGTCACGCCAGTTCGGTGCCTTGAACAGAATCGCGTACTGCTCCTCTGTTGCAGCAGTCAGAATCCAGATGCCTACCCCGTACTTGGCCCAAAGGGGCCACTTCTGTTTTTGAGCTTTGGTGAAGGAATACTGCTCTGGATTCTTCGCGTCGATCCAACGCTCGCCATAGCGTGTGTGATAGCAATACAAATCGGGGATACCGATTTGGAACATGCCGCACGCCATGCGTTCGACGAGCCAGCCCCGATTACGCATGAATTGGATGAGATCGGCCTGGATCGCATATTCCGGGCCGTGCTTTGCTCTGCCCACTTACTACCCCGCACAGAAACTGGTCAAGATAACGCCGGAGTTCGTGCCCCGTACTGCTGTCCCGATACACTTTGCTATGACGTTGCTAGGTTTTGAGGCCCAAGTATCGTAGTCCTCCCACGGGCTCTCTCCAGGGGCTACTAGGTCGGCATGTGGATGTATCTGTTTGGCCTCTCGCGGGCTGTTGGCGGCAACAATCGCCGCATCATAGGTGTCGTAGCCGTTGCGTTCTTTCTGCGTAATCAGGTAGAGGTACATAGTCTGCTCCTTAGTTCAATCAACACGCACAATTCTCGTTTGCCGAAGTAGCGATCATCTGAGTAGTAGGGCTCTTTGACTACTTGGCCTACTGCGTATTCCTCGCTGCACACTGTAACCAGTTGATCTTCGATGGTGACTTCTGTCTCCGCGTCACTTGGACCGTCACTGTAATTGTAAGAGGCTGTGACAAAGTCATCCAACTTGGCGTATCCTTCGATCGGAAACTCAAAGACGCCACGGGTGGCAACTTGCACGTCTTGACCCTGCTCGGCAGCCGTCATAGCTACGCCAAGGAATCCAAAGCACCAGTGAAAGGCCCCATCGTCGAAGGACACTGGGAAGCAGTGGTTTACTGTATAGCCGTAGAATGGGGCTTCCGGGCTAAATACAAGGTCGCCAATGTCGATCTTAACCCCGGCAATTCTCGTGATGCGATTCTCTGCCCCGTACCGCCAACGCATCATTGAAGAGTCTCCGAATAATGGATACACCGCACACGCAAGGGCCCGGCAAAGTCATCTGCCCTGGATCGCGTTGCAAAGTAGCTCACATTACCGCCGGGGTACAGATTGCCCCAGCATTCTGCCGGATTGACCTCGGATCGATTGAGGTCATTTCTCTTGTGTAGTTCGACATCGATGACATCAAAGGGGTCAATCATTGAAGAGACTCCCGCAAGCAAGTCAAACGATCCGCTAGAGCGACGAAGTCTTCTTCTCCGTATGCTTGTGCCTTCCCTTGGTCCCGTCGGAGATCGTTAGCTGCCTTCATGCCTTCCATCTCACAAACGACGGCCCACATTGCCAGTTGCGCGTCGGTGTATCGGTTCATTTGGTCGCCTCAATAAGGTGAACAGTTTGCACGCACCCGGCATTGCCGAAACGCGAACGTGCTCTGATTTCGCTAAGTTCAGCCTCATGCCTGTTAGCGTGGAAAAGATGGTGATGACCCCTTTCCTCCCACTGTACCAGCCACCCTTCTGTGATCCGTGTCGGTTTCACACGGTAGTCATACAGTTGCCAATTCCAGCCTGGCTCTTTGCAATCTGCCCACGTATCCCAAGTCAAGGGTTGGCACTCGATAGCTCTGCCCTGCTCGAACGCCTGCATGACTTCGACCATTTCTTTGATTGTCTTCATTTGTCCGCCCAACTTTCTAGGTCTGTTTTCCAGTCAATACGAATTAGTGGCACCCTGTCTCTATAAGAGAGAGCAGTCTCCTGAACAACACTTGCTACTTGTTCCTTCACACTCGGGTCATGTACGACGGCTACCTCATCATGGCAATTGAATGGGGCCACGACCCAGGGGTGGATTCCAGCCGGTTGCAAGTCCCACACCCTTCGCTGTACATGCTTGGTGATCTCGGCACCGGGGCTCTGGATTTCGTGGTTGGCCGCCGCCCGCATGTTGGCAGCCTGAATCTGAAAGGCTGCTCCATAGAGTGCGCTGGCGACCGCCCCGCCGGCCGTCTGGACTCGATCGCGGCGGACAACCTTGACCAGACAGTCTCGCCACTGCTTGGGCGGCTTCTGAGCTAAGGCAAACAACGCCTTGCAGATTTGGTTCTCAAGCGTGAAGTATCGTTTGAACCCAAGGAACGTCTCACAGTAGTCCTTGGGGTCTTTCCAGATTACCCTTGACCCAATGCCGTGCGGCTGGGTCATCGAACAGAACTGTGCCTTGACCCGCTCCCGGGCCCGACCGATGCCTGGGTAGTCCTTGGCAAACTGCTCGTAAGCGTGCTTGGCTCGCTCCGGTGTGACGCCCAATCTCTCGACGAGGGTCTCGTGGGTGCCACCATAGATCATGGCGAAGATGCCGTTCTTCCCCTTGGTGTACCAATCGTTCTCTGTCTTCTCTGAAGCCAATACTTCTTCGTAGGAGAGGCCGGAGACGATGCTGCCGAACAGGCCGTGAATCTTACGCCCAGAGAGTAACGCCTGTCTGAGTCGTTCATCGTTGTACACGGCGTCAGCCAGCGTTACCTCGAAGCTCCAGAAGTCGCCAAGACTTAGTTCCGTACCTGCCCACTTGAATGGGAAGCAGTGACGGACATCCTTGGTCCGTTTGATGCCCTGTGGGTTGAGGCCGTCGCCGCCGGCCATTCTACTTGATAGGGTCCCAATCACCTTGAAGCTGGGGTGGAACCGTTTGGCTACCAGCAGCTTGTCGTATAGTTCAATCTCCTTCTTGGCGATCTTGACGCCCAGAATCTCCGAAGCTCGTACTGCTGCTGGATGTCTGCCTTTTTTCAACGTGCCGCCATCGCACCGGGCACAGCCTCTGCCTTCGCACTTGGTACAGGGCTCATCTGCGTCGACGTACCAATTCAGCAGTGTCTCCAGATGACTCTTCTTAGTGCTCTCGGCCAGTTTCTTGCCGGCCAAGGCCAGCATCTCAACCTCGTCCAGCACTTCGGTGATGTACCGCCGGACTTCCTTCACCTTGTTGGTGTTTACCGGGGCCCGAGCGATCGTCTCGACCGCTTCCCTCCGAAGGGCCTTGACAGCCCCCAGATCAAGAGTGAAGCCGTGCCACCGCACGGCCGCCACCATGCCGGCCAGCACTGAGTCATTGTCGTCGGGCTCTGGGTGGCCAAAATACTTGTCCAAGTCTCTCGTGTAGACAATGTCATCGTTGGCATATTCACGAGCACCTGCATTATTGTGCCAGTGTGCGATGTGCTCTTGGATGATCCCCGGCCAGGCATAGCCGTGTACTTCTACCCCGTGCTTCATTACCGTGGCTGCCCAATGTCCATCCGGTGAACTGACCGCAAGGGCTGTTGGAGCATAGCCAAGTTCGATGGGCCGTGTCTCTGGCTCCACATCCTCGTAGTGCTTTGGCTTGTAGCCGAGGACGTGTTCAGCAAGAGCTTTCAGCCCCATCGAACTGCGGAACTTGAGGCACACATCCTTCAGGTTTGCAGTCTTGGTGTCGAGTACCTTCCACCTAGCCGAATTCTTCGCCGCTTTGGCGAAGTAGATCGTGTCCAACGGTATCTTCGTTTCAAGCTCGTTGGCTAAGGCACAGGCGAGAGCCGTAGGAACACGTCTGATGCGAATGTCCTTCCGGGCCATCAGGGACTGCATCGGGCCCTTCTGGGCGCAGATCATCAGGTCGAGAATGTGTTTTGGTTTGATGCACGGTCCATCGCAGCCCTGCGGTTCTAACAGGGCGATCTCGTCGATATGCTCCTCGGGAATCCAATCGAATGGGCACAAGCTGAAGACGGTGTACAGCTTGGCCAACATGAAAATATCGAAGGTCAAATTGAATCCAATAATTGTCTGGTCCATCAACCACCGAACCAAGGCCGTGGTGTGGTAGACAGGCTCCTTCCAAATCTCGTAGAGCGTGATGGGTCCATCGTCTTCCGCGTACTGAATCAGCACAGGGAGGCCGTGGAAGCCAACCGTCTCGGTATCGAGGTATAGCCTGGTCATTCAAACTCGGAGACTAGACCAAAGAGACAGGAACGCATACGCCGCTTGAACAGGGACCACCCCATTTCCGAGAAGTCGCAACCAGTCGGTTCTGGCCACCCCATCAGCCACTTCACGAACAGGGGATTGAGTCGCAGGCCAGAGGTATCTTGGGACTCTGAGCCATTCATCGCTGTCTGGGCCAGGCGGGAAGAGACTTGGACACTCTCCCGCCCCAGCAATTTGTTGGTCGGTACATCTGCATTCAGACAGGCTCCGTCCTTCCAGTCCCTGCAAGTCGCTGTAGCCCAAAGTACCGCCGTCCGGGCCAATGGTTTCTGAACCTTTCGGCCGGTGGGAGTGACTCCTGCTTTCATCTGTTCCTCGGAAACTGTTCGCCCGCCGTTCGGAACATTGGGCGTTGGCCACCGCGAGTATGAACAACCGCTCTCGTTTGTGGCTTGCACCGACTTCCGCCGCTGTAAACAAACCCGCCGCAACTTGATAATCCAGTGCTTCAAGGTCGGATACAACGGTGTCGAACCCGAGGGAGAGGTGTCCCGGTACGTTTTCGAGAAATAGGAATGTTGGTTCAACTTCCTCAATGATTCGACGGACGTGTGGCCAAAGGTGTCGAGGATCGTCTTGTCCACGACGCTTGCCGGCGAGACTAAAGGGTTGGCACGGGTAGCCCGCAGTGAGGCAATCCACGACTCCGCGCCAAGGGCGGCCGTCGAAGGTTCGCAAATCTGACCACACAGGTGCCTGAGCCAAGCAACCCGCTTCCATCGTTTCGACCAGGTAGTTGATAGCGAAGGCTTCCCACTCCACCCAACAGACTGTGCGAAGGTTTGGAATAACCAGTTCCAGTCCGAGGTCGAGTCCCGCCCCGCCACTGCAAAGGGAGAGGTTGTTAACGGTACGTTGATCCACATTCTGCCCTACTTATCACTGTTGAATCGTCCACGTTTCCCCGTTCGCGGTGATGTAGAAACTGAAGCACGAGTCTCTAATAGCAACCGAGCCTGTGAGTTCCACGCCGTGTTTACGACATAGCGTATTCAACTCGGAGGCGAAATCCTGGAATCTCTCTACGGTATCGAAGGGTCGAGGCTTCTTATGGTCCCAACTCATCGCGGCTCCTTCCGAAAGCTCCACTTGTCGAAGCCTTTTGCAGCCGCCATCGTCTTATCATCGATCTTTGGCACTGACTCCGTTGCATTTCGTCACGCAAGTCATCAACGGTCGATGCCAGGGCAATGTCGCGATCGATGTCGAACGGAAGCCTAAGTACCGATGCAATTGCAAGGACATGCGTGGGATACGTCTCTGGTGCGAGGTCCCCGTACATATGTGCGACGATCCTCTTGGCGTCTTCCAAGTATCTATTCATGTTTCATACCCTCTATACTTGCCATAACTAGGATTTGTCTCCGGGTCCTTCTTCGCCTTGCGTCTCTCAAGACGGACCTTCCAGCGTTTCAGCAGGCCGTGGAACGAGCCGCTCGGGTGCTTGACCCACGAGCTAGGTTTGTCTGCCGCTTCATTTCTTAGAGCCATTTGGATACTCGATTACCACCTTCCCAGTGATGCCGTCAACAACTCGCACATGGCCGTAGTAGATGCCGTCCTCAGACAGTTCACTAGCCTTGCAGATTGCATCGCCGCAATACTCAAAGGACTCATCGAGCATTGACCAGCCAGAGTATTGGCAGCGGTTTTGGAGGTAGTAGCGTTTAGTCATGCCTAGCCGCATACTCCACAATGACCTCACCAGTGAGCGAATCAATAACTCTGACCATTCCGTAGGCTACTGCATCCTTGGAAAGCTGGCTGGCTCGATAAACCGCGTCTCGGCATAGATCATAGGCTTCGTTGTCGAGCGTCTCCCAACCACTGTCTTGGTAGCGATTCTGCAAGCGGTACCGTGGCCCGCCGTCAAGGTAGACTACCATCTCCGTAATAAACTTCTCACACAGTGGATCGCTGCTGGTGCCATGCTCACGGCCCTGATAATGCACCTTGTCGCTCTCCGCTCGGATGCAGTTCCCATCGGGCTTTTGGATGAACCCGTATCCATGCGTCTGAACCTTGTAGAGCAGCGTCAAGAGGTTTCTGCGGCTTAGAGTTGGCATCGAATCCCCGGGGACGATGATAGTTTGCGTCTTACCGCAGCCCGGACACTCCCAGACATGCTTGCCTGGTGGCAGACAAATGTGCATTGGTGGGTTGTGCTCCGGGTGAATACAATACTTGTACTCTTTGGGCGGATCATGTTTTATGAATGGCGTTCTCGATCCAATTGGTTCAGTATCACTTGTGCTTGTCTCAGTTGCATCTCGGCTGCCACGCGGCGTTGGTATTTGTGGACCAACTCAAGTTCAGTCATATACTGTGACCACGTCTCGTTGTCGATTAAGCCACTTGCTCTGAGATGAAGTATGGTTAAATCCCTGTACTCGAAATAGGTGCCGTCTTCTGCATCATAGTCAGTGCAAAAACAGCAGTAGCCGCTATCCACCGTGATGAGCACAACAGACGCATCCGATGCGTTATGGGTGGCGCGGAGAATTGTCTTGCCAGTAATCTCTTCAAGATTGAGTCGACGGTACTGATTCAGGATTCTGGCTTCTGTGAGTGTCTTGCCAAGACATCCCGTGTTGACCACCTTGTCCCTCGGTAGAAGCTCGCCTTCATTGGTCTTAGTCACGCCGTTCCGAGCGATGTGCCACCCACCGGCCGATTTGCCGACCACCGTACAAGGTAGGACACAGACGTAGTCTTCACTGCCGGGCGTAAAGTGATCGCCCTGTGAGAGGGCCATTGAGACGATTGGGTCATAATCCATACATTACACTCTCACAGCAGGAAATCGTAGCGTCAGTCGGCGTCCGTATTGATTGTTAGTGATTTCGATGTCCGTCAGGCAGTCGGCATCAAATACGATGTAAGCATCATGGAGACCGCCGGCACAATGAAACAAAGTGCGAAGCCCAACCCTGTTAAGCTCTTTGAGTAGTGGTGCCAATGGGCTGTCGGCTCGAAACGTGTGCCCGTTGATTTCAAGCAGAGTGTCTTGATGCTTTATCATGTGTTGAGCGGATTGCCTCGATGTACATGCCGACGATCTTGTCGCTGGCCGAAATCAGCCGTCTAGCTAGGGCGATGCGATCGTTATACTCAGTGAGTGTCTGCGGGCGCGGTAATGAGCCGAAGTGTATGATTTGTCGAAGACACTCTTTACGCATTGCTTCGAGATTCACGGGTCTCCTCAAATGCCAGTTTTGCATACGCGATCTCGTGTTCAGACTCGGCCAAGAGTTCCTTGCCCCTTTGCACGAGCCAGTGGGCGAATTGCTCGTCTCCAGGCCCGAAACCATCTTCTGTTCTTCGGTGGAATCGCTCAGCCATGACGTTGTACTCACGCAAACGCATGTCCAGGTCTTCCAATCCACGCTCTGTGTGTTGTCGCAATTCAGCGTTCGTCATAGTACGGTTTCACCTTTTCGTACAAACTTCCAGGGGACTCGTGGTAGTTGGCAGATTCGATCACACCGCTTTTCTCAAGTGTGTTGGCGACGTACTGGGAGCAGAACAGCCCTCTTGATTCGCGGCCCTGCCACCAACCGCGTAGCTGATACCGCCGCCCAATCTGGGACTCAGCATACTTCACCATTCTCAAATTGGAGATCAGCGAGTAGTTCCGCTTCGGCGTTAGAGTGAACCACGTCACGCCGCGTTTGAGTTTCATTTCCTCAGCGTACTCGGCCCACTTGACCTTACGCACCTTCGGTGGGACGGCCTCGTAGACGTAGCCATTGAGCACAATGGCGGCGTGCGACAGATCACTGCCGGTGGTTCGTTTGATGACGTTGGCCAGTGGGCCGCCCTTCCAGAAGACCAGGGAGCCATCCTTCGGAGTCTCACCGAAGCACAGTATGGCAAGGCCAAGAATAATCAAGATCGGGCCGAGCACGAGTCGCAGCAGCTTGAACGCAGTCTTCATAGTGACTTCCTTTGCTTTGGCGGGCTTTGTGAGTCAGAAAGCATGGCCATAAGCTGCTTAGACAGAGCACACATGATCTCTGAGCGGCTCAGGCCGGAGTCCTGTAGCCGAATGACAAAGGCCAGGAGTTCATTGGACGCGGCAGCACGGAGCTTATGCCTTGGGTGGAGTTTCATCAAACGACCTCGTAGGTTACTCGGATCACACCACTTGCCTCTTAGTGTAGCCGGACTACTCGCATGACTGTGCAGGCTGCACAGTTCAGACAGATGCACATAAATAGAGCCGCTGCAATCCAAGCCAGCACACGGGTTCGAGCAAGTGTGAACAACTCGTAATATAGACAGAGCAGGCAGACGGTGAAGGCGACGATCCCGATGCGGTAGACTGTCATCGCAATATCAAAGGTGTTCATCGCCATTTGCTCCAAGTAATCGAATGCACTCGCACAACTGTCTCATCAGGGTAGCTGGCCTCACGAGCCGCTTGCCGCGAACGAAAAAGCAGCGGTGTATCTTGAGTACCTAATTCCCTTGCACGCGGGCCCGAATGCAGGGCAAGTTCACCGGTGCTTTTGCTGACTAGACCCCAGTAGTGCTTGTACATCATTGCATTTCAATGGATTTGACACGCCGGACGTACTCGTAGGTTACTTGGACTTTGACGACCTTCTCATGCTCGGTACACATGTCCTCTGCTTCAGACCACATTCTGTACAGATACGGCTTGCCACTAGAGGGATTGATCGCTAGTTGCTCGGTTCGTTTATCAACGAGCCCGTAGAGAGTCTGTGTCATCTAGCCCTCGCAAGTTATTGTCACGTTGACCCGCACAACTCTGTGACTGCCGTATGGATAGAATTGATTTAGGTTGTCTCGGGCATCCGCTCGACTGCATCGCAACAGCACGCCGGGCGGGGACGTTACGGTTACAAGCTGCTTCGTCCGGCGATCCTGAATTGCCCAATACTGTTGACTAATGTTCATTGGTTCCACTCGTAGGTTACTTGGATTTCCACGACCCGCTCACAACTTGCACAATACTGATACGCCTCGCCGGTAGTGGTGTACAGATGCGGCCTCTTGGTGGTCGAATGGGTCATCAACTCACCGGTGCGTCGATCGACGAGGCCGAAAAGGGTCTGAGTCTTAGTCAATCAACGACCTCGTAGATGATTCGGACTTTCACGACCTTCTCGCAACTGGCACGAGCACGCTCGGCTTCCGCCTTTGTGTCGTAGAGGATGGGGTAGCGGACGTATTGCCCAACCAACAGTTGGCCATTACGCTTGTTGACGAGGCCGTAGCATTCGCGTTTCATTTGATGATCTCCACTCGAACCTTGACTACTCTCTCGCACACGCCATCGCACATATCCTCTGCCGCGTTACGGGATGCCGTCAGATACGGCACACCGGTGATAGTGTTGCCGTACAGAATATGTCCTTTGGCAACACCGTAGAGCAGCGCGCCACGCTTTCTGTGGCTTAGTGCCGCAGTGATTGCCATACCGCATACAGCAGTGATCGCCACGGCGAGAATTGTCTTGCCGTGCATGACTGTGATGTAGAACAGAACCCAAGAGACGTAAGTCATTTCTTCACCACATTGTTAATTAGAAGCACATCCGCTGTCGGTTCGTAGACAGCCCAAAAGCTCAACTCTGGCGTGCTTACCTGTCGGAAGATCAAACGATTTGACCCGACGACCGCACACAAATGGCCATCTGGCTGCACATATACCCGCGTCCTATCACTAATATGTGGATACCGCCTAAGCACGGTTTGAACTACGCTATCCTGAGTTGTGGGGCTTAGCCAATCTCCCGTGGCACGGCCCAATTTACTGCAAAGAGTATGTCTAAATTCCTCACACAATAGTTCGTCTGGCCGAGTCACACGTGCCAAGACTATCAACACGATGAGTACACACAAGAAGACCAACGCGGTCATTTCTTCACCTTCAATTCTCGATACCACTGCATGACCACTTGCTCGTCGAACTGCTTCAAGATCGCACAGACGTAGTCAGCGATCAGCCGCAGCCCTTCCTCGTTGATCTTGTCCGGTGTGTCAGTAGCTGTGTGGTAGTCGCGATGGTCGCCGGTAAAGAGCCAGACGACGGGGACGCCCCGTTTGCCAAAGGACTCGTGGTCGCTGGGCCCATTCGGAGAGCGGAACGTAATGGACTTGGCCCACGGGTACTGTTTGAAGAGTCGATCGAATGGATCGTTGTATCTGGGTGGTTTGAGTCGGCCGACCATGTCCAAGTTAATCATCAAGTCATGCTTGACTCCCTTGGCACCAAGAGACTGTTTGGCACACGCCTCTGACCCATTCAACCCGCCCTCTTCATCGTCAAAGAAGGCATGGACGAGGGCATGCTTGAGATTCAACTTGCGTTGGGCCACCATCAGATTGACTACGCAGCCAGAGGCATTGTCATCGGCTCCGGGCGTACCTCTCACGCTGTCGTAGTGGCTCCCGACGATGAATACTTGTTGGACTACATCCTGCGGACCTGTCCGGACTCCGTACAGATTGATCCCTGTGTCAAACGGCTGCCTGCGGGTCCGCAACCCGTACCATTGCAGGCGAGACTCGATATACTCTCGGGTCTCTGCGTTCTGCCCGGCCGGTCTCGGGACTGAGATGGCTTTCAGATCAGGATTGATGGCACACAGCAATAAGAGGGTCAACATGATTTGTTCTCCAGGAATTCAAGAACCTGTTTCAATCTAAGAATCAGTTCGTTTTGTGATTTGTGCCGGAAGCAGGCAACGTGGGTGCTATAGGGCACAGCCCGCACACGGATTGTCGTGCCCTCCTCTGCCGGTACCGGTAGAATGATGGCACCATTCTCAATAGTCTGGTCAAGCATCCCATTCAACTCCCAGTTCAGCCATTGCTACTTCAAGCGCCTCGCGGCCATTGACCCACTGGCGTTCGATTCGATCACGACGCTTCGATCGCGTTCCGCAGCCCTCGCCGGGAACGTCCTTGTAGTAGTCAAGGGCACACTCGTAGCAGACTGAGTATGCGATGGCGAGATCAGCCCATTTGCGGCGTCGACGTTCGAGCCGAATCTGCATGTAGAGCATGTAGATGAGTGCAGGGATAGTCAGCAGCATGAGTACCATAGTAGGCTCCTGGGTGAGCAGCACGATGAGCGTCTACTATAGTAGTGGCGATTAGTCGCCAGTTTGTGACTCGAAATCCTGCGTGATTCTGTGCTTGGTGTCCGCTACAACGCCATATCCGTCAGGATCGTCATTTTTGGCATCCACGACGGTGGCTACGATCCGATTGCTGATGGTATCTAGCGTGTCTTCCCAGCCGATAAACTTACCAGCGACATTGGCCGCGATCATTTCCACGATTTGAGACGCCAAACTGAGCACCGCAGCCTTACAGAGCATATCGCCGCGACGGTACTTGGCGATTTCAGCCGTATGGGAGAGCTTCCCGGCCACGGACACCAAGTCCTTTGCCAGCGTCAACTGGCCGGCATTGGCGGCTTCTTCGGCCAGCAGTCGAGCCAAGGCGATCTCAGGCTCCAAGTCCGTAGGATTGTCAGTGCCCATTAGCTCCCGGAGCCGCTCGGCGCGAGCTTCATCGTTTAGCCGGTATTGGAATTTGCCCATGTGTCTCAGTCCTCAAACCACAAACGCCCCTGCTGATCTCTCTCGGCAAGGTGCGCCAATTTGCCTATATGGTAGACATGCGAAAGGTGCTTGGCCCGTTTGATGGTTCGGTACCGGCGTATTCGCCCGTTAGTCCCTAGCCGCCCTACACGGGTGCGTCTATGTGTAAGCCAGTTCGGCCACAGTGCCCACGGCGGCTTTCCGTAAGGTTCTGCTACAGCGATGGCCACCTTAACCGCCACGGACCACTTAACGCCAAAGGTGCGCCCGATAACCTCGTGGACCACCGGCCGCAGTTTCAATACGCCCAAGACTCGTAACCACTGTGCCCACGGACTACGACTCAGGTGCCTGACCTCCCACAAATGCTGACACGGCATTGGTTCATTGATGCGGGCTATCCCGATATAACGCGGCAACTGCTGCTCATCCCGTGGATCACTTAGAGCGAAGACCCGCATCCCCTCGGTCAACGGTAACGTGATCCTCACCCTTGGGCACGCTATTCGGTGCTGCCACTGGCGAAAGTCCAACGCCCGTCTGTGGCGTTGTTGAAACCGTCGTTGCTTCTCGCAATTCGCTCTACGGGCTTCTTCGGCGTCCACTAGCACACTCAAGTAGCAGCACCATGAGATCAGTCGGGTCGAATCTCAATTCGTCCCCGGTTACGATCTCAATGTACCCAGGAGGCATGACGATGCGTACCTTGCCGTTGGACACACGCAGCATGTCGCTGGTGATCCGATAGCGGGCTACAAGTTCGTCGTCTCGCCAAAGTTCTAGCACAGCACTATCAATTTCCCTTTCAAGCCACTGTCACGGATTGCCAATACATTCTCTTGACCGTATGCCGCCAGTACCGACCCATGCCCGGCATTGCCCAACAATGACCCATCCGGCTTGTGGAAATACAACCGGCCTCGGAAAAAGAACACGGCGGAAGCCGTTTCCCACACGTATGGCCAGAACCACGCCTCGACCTCCGTTCGGCTCGGTACCAGAGCAATTCCGTTACCGTGCTCGGCTAGTTTCCGCAACCAGTTCTTGAGTTGACGCCCATAAGGCGGGTTCAGGAACACGCGGCCACGCCACACTGCTCGCAACCCGTCGTCCGGCAATGCAATCATATTGGTTGCTGTACGCCACGGCTGTTTCGGATGCGCACATGGGTCTAAATCAAATGAACCCAAGGCATGTATGATCGCGGGTGGAGTCAACCAATCGTTTGAGGCCCCATCATTTGGCTTCGTATGAATCACAGCAGGGGACCAATATCCCTTCCGCCGTCAATCTGATATCGTTTCGGACCCTTCTTCTCCCCCTCGTGCTTCAACCGAATCGGCAGTCGCCATGTCGCACCGTTCTTTGCGTGCATCCCATGCAACAACTGAATCGGTTCACGGTAGCCAGCAAAAGCGTTGAAGGAAAAGGCATCCGTTGCAAGCCACGCACCGTTCATCAACAACTCCCCGTCAAGATCGGGCAATGCTGCGGCACAGTGATGATGCCCACGGACAAAGTAGCGTGTTCGCAGGCCGCCTCTCAGCCCGTCCAGTGCGATCAGCCCCTTTTGCTTACGTTGCATTGAGTACCACGGCATTGACCCGTTACTACGTTCGTCATCACCGTGGGCCATGTTGACACCGATGCCGTTGATATCGAGGTTAATGCTCCATGCGTTCGGAATCGTGAACGAGACATTGGGGAGATCGCGACAGTATGTGTGGGCGATCTCGGCGATCAAGTAATCAAAATTCTCTTGGCTCCCGCCGTAGTCCTTCTTCTTTGTCATCCGCCCATGGTTGCCGGAAAGGTAGACAACATTGATCTGGTCGAAGTGTGCCGACAAATCACGCAACATGAGTGCGTGCAACTGACCAACGGCCATGCTGTTTTTGAACTGGTTGCGATAGTAGCTACGCTCGGCAGCCTTGTGAATCATTCCGCTGCTATAGTCACCGTTGGCTAACCACCACAGCACCGGGAAATGGAACGAAGGGGCCAGCGTACCCTTCATCCAGTCTATTGTGGTGTCGACAAGGTGCTCAGCCCTAGCACACGCCACCTGAAAATTGAAGTCCTCTAGACCGCCGACCTCTTCAGGTCGGACCACGGCGTCGGCGTGACAATCCGAAATATGGAGAACAGCATGTTCCGTAATCTGACCCTTCTGGCCGGGCATATACACGCTAGGCACAGCGTCAAACGGTTGGATTCTAGCCTCCAACTCCTCCACCATGGCCGCAAATAGACCGGCCACCTTGGCATTAGCCTTAGCGTGCTTTCGCTCGTTGTTACGCTCCTCAGTAAGGTGTACAACCTCGGCTTCAAGCTGCTGAATACGATCGTTCGTCGGATCGCACGCTTGATGACTCTCCTTATAGGCCCGGCCGCACGCGATGTCGGAGATCAACGATCTACTGACCCCAAACTCCTTCGCTATCTGCTCCTGCTTCACCTTCTTCGACAGTTGTTCCCTGATCTTCCCCAACACAGTTTTCGCCAGCATAGCAGCCCCTCAAGTAGTATTCTCGTGCCCGATACTCTGCAATGACCCAAGCTATCAGCTTCTTCATTCTGGCCCAACCGGCGGCAAGGGTTCCGGCTCCTCCACAGCTTCAGGTTCATCAACCACAACCTTAATTTCCTTTGGCATCGGCACGCTCGGGTCAAGGGCCCACTCCATGTTGTACTTGTGCGCCCAGGCCCACATACGCCGCACCGGAACGATGAATCCGAGACCGGGATTTCCGCCACGAACCAGCAGCCCAATACACTGGCCGTCGAGAAGATAGACGCCGCCGCCGCTCGAACCTGGGTGGGAAATCGCACACGTCTGATCGAACATGATCCCATTCTCAAGAATGTCACGATCCGTCTGAGAGATGATCCCCAGTGTCACGGAGTTATAAAGCCCACGCATACTCCCGACGTGAACGACTGATGTGCCAGTGGGGTACACCTGATCCTTGGCGAAAATGGTTGAGTCAGACAGGGGCGTAACCAGTTCCAGAATAGCAATGTCCTGACACTCATCGGCCTCGCTGTACGCAATCACCTTAGCCTCGATCTCGACTGACTCTTGGTAGAGCCCATCAACCCGAACCTCTCGCACAATTGTGGCCGGTGCCCAAGAGCCATCTTCGTTTCTCAAAGTATCGACGACATGGCCAGCCGTCCAACAAAACGTGCAGCCATCGCGACTGAACAGCACCCCGGAGCCGGAGCCTCCTGGGACTTTGACCTTCACACTGATCGATTGCAGTTGGCCATAGTCCACAACACCCCTTGCGGCCAAGGTCGCCAAAGCTTGACCTTGAGCACAGGTCTCATTGCGGCCGTCGTTAATCACACGCCGCAGGCACAAGTGACTGATTACTGGCGGCCCGTACAGAACGACAGAGATCAAAAGCCCGGTAACGATGCCCCTAACCAACCTCATACTACCCCTCCGTTCTTCAAATGCTGTTCACACGAACCCAAAACGATCGGGACGGCGGGACATACCGGGTCAGACCGCGATACTCAACGCCCAACTGTCCCGGCCCCATTGCTCTAAACACGAAGACTTGATACTCGAAGCCACTTCGACACGGCTCACGATATTCGCTCAGTTTCTCCAGTCCCGAACTGAGAACGATCTGCCACCGGCTCTCTCCGGCAGGTGTAATCAGCTTGACCACCATTTGTTCCTCCGGCATGACCCGGACAGATCGACCGTTGTCGAAGTCAAACAGAACTATTGTCATCAATAGGGCTAACATGATTCACGCACCTCGAATTCGCCTTCAATGTTCTGCCAGTTCATCGCTTCGCTGATCTCGCCCATGGTGAGCAGTTCCAACTTTCGATTCTCGCGGATCACGTCGAGCACCTTGCGATCGGTTGGCAGGTGGAACAAATCGACAATCAATAGACCCGGTTTATCCTCGCCGATCGATTGGATGCGTGCCTCGGCCTGGATGCGGTACTCTGTCTTGAAGCTGTTGCTCCAGAAGACCACCATGCGGCTCTCACGCAGGGTCAGAGACATACCGCCTGATTCAGGGTGTGACACAAAGGCAACACGCGAATGATCCATATTGGCCCAGTAGTCCAGCGGCTCCTCATCAATTACTTGAGTACCAGTCGCTGTAGTCACCAGCCAGCCCCGGCCGTCGCACTTGACCACATCCCAACCTTGCTTCAAGCAGAGACTCTCAACACGATCCACGGAGCCGGTGAAGCCGGCAAAGATCACGATGCGACCGGTCTCCTCGCACTCCTCCAAGAGCCCCTTTAGGGCCTTGTCCTTCGGACACGGGATCTCTTTGACCGTTCGGACGATCCTTGGCATCTGACGTGTACCGCCGCAGACCGAGCACGGCACACGACGCTCTGTCAGCTTGATATCAGGGCCCATCATATCGACCGACTTGAATACTCGTTCCTCGTCATCCGGGTCGTACCACTCTGAGATGAGTCCATCCGTGCAATTGGTGCATGGCGTGGTACCATCCTTGATGTCTTGGTACTGGAACCCGTCCGACAACTCACGCAGCCGAGTGAGCACGGTGATCGCGTTCGGAGCGGCCTGAGAAATCGCATCGGCGGCACGCAGCAAACTGCTGCTCGGCTTGCAGATGATCTGGCGATACGTCTTTGTTGGGAGCCCTACGCAGTCCTTCAAATGCTTGATGATGACCAGACCCTTCAGTCGCTCGTAGAGATAGGCAACTTCGTTCTTACTTCTCTCGAAAGGATGATAAAGGGGAGACTCAATCTCGTGATTCTCGTGGTCCGCATACTCGCCACAGGTGTGACACTTGTTCTCGTCGTCACGCCACCCCGTTCGTTTGCTAAAGACTCCAGCATCGTAAGAGTGCTGCGTGAGGTAAGCGAGTCTTTGTTCCATCGCCTTGACAGAGCCCTCTTTGAGGAAGCCGGGATAGGCTATCTCACAAGGCTTCCACCAATCAAGCGGTGACTTCGGAGACGGCGTACCGCTCATCTCGATCACGTAGCCGTCGAGTCCATACTTGTCACGGATCTTGTCCGCCAACTCTTGTACGGCATTAGACCGTTGCGACGTGGGGCCCTTACAGCGACTGGACTCATCGACGACCAAACCCTGCGGCACGGGCCGGTCTCCCCACTCTTTCATAATCTTGACCAAAGCCTCGTAGTTGAACATCTCAATGTTCAGGCTGGGGTCAATGCTCCATTTCTTGAACTCCCGCCGCATGTTGGGCAGGCTGGTGAGTGGGCCAATCCAGTACCAGTGCTTAACGCCGGATCGCTCCATTACTTCCTGCGTGGAAAGTGTCTTGCCACAATTGTGTACGACGAAGCCGTCCGCCACGAAACTCCGATACGGGTCGGCACACACGAGGTCATACACGGGCCGGTAGCCAACCGACGCCACATTGGAGACCATGACTAGCGCGGCCAACTGCTGGGGGCCCTGCGACACTCGTACCAACTGGCCCGGCCCGAGATCGCCTGCCGCAACTCTTCCAATCGCGGTGTAGATTTCGTGATCCGGTGTTACAATTAGCGAAAGCCCATTCACCAACCTCACACGCACCGCCTGCTGTACGCCCCTCGACAGTGACTTACACACCAAATTCCACTGGAGCGTGCCATCAACGAAGGACAACACGTAGGTCGGAATACAAGTTGAATTCTTCGGATTCCAACCACCGTCTAGGCCATCCAACCTCGAATGAAGTTCACTCAGGGCTACATCGCTGATAAGACCATTTCGACGTATCGGGATGCGAGCATCACCGTCAACGCACCGCATCTCCGCAGCCATTATCGTGTAGTGGTAGGTGAGGATATAGTCCGCTAGATCCTTCTGGTGTTCCATCAACGGCCGTGAGTAGTCGTGTCGTTTGATCGGCTGGTCGAAGTGCGCGTAGACTTTGTCACCGTTCTTCAGATACTCAATCTGGAAGCGGTTGCGTTGGCAGTCGTCGACGGACCACTGCATGATCGGCGGGTCTTGGTACCCGTGCCAACGCGCCCCCGCCATTGCTTTGATTTCGTTTTTGAGTGCGAATGGCGACTCAACGAACCAAATCCGGCCGCCTTTGTACTCCAGCTTCACCGGGGACTGGAGCAGTGTGCCAGATTCGTTGCGGTATCGGAGTTTGACTTCTTCTATGCTCATCGTGCCTCCAGTCGGCTAACGATGATGTCACAGTAGGTCGGTTCTAGCTCGATACCGATGCAACGACGCCCAAGAGCCTTGGCCGCGAGAAGCGTTGTTCCACTGCCGGCGAACGGATCAAGAATCACGCCGCCAGTTGGCGTCGAGAGAAGCGTCAACAGATACTTCATCAATTCCAGCGGTTTAACCGTTGGATGCGCGTTGCCCTCGCCACGCTCCTTACGCGATGCTTTCGCACAGTAGAAGAAGCGTGAGGCGGATTTGGTGCCTTCAATCCTCGGCACATGATGCGGCCCGCCTCTTTTCATGCTTCCGTAAACACGGTTCCCCTGTTCCTTTCCGTCTTCAATAGATGCGGCCAATTGCCCCGGAGCGTCAGGAAACAACCCAACCGGACAGTCAGGGTGGCACTCGTAGGCCGGGACTTCCTCATTGCCGTAGACCCGTGCGTTCGGCTCACCGCTACCGGCGTCGGCACCTACATTGGCGAAGCCACTCGGCCGCGTACCGCCACAGTCGCCGCGTTGGTCGCCCTTAAGAGTCTTGATGCCGATCTGTTTGCAGTCAGGATGGTGGGTAAGAAGGACGTTGGCTGGCCAACGACCGCTGGGTTGCACGTATTCGCCAGCCTCACCACGTCGCCACGAATTGCCAGCATCTTCGCCCCACATCTGCTCCCGATCAGTCGGGTTCGCAGCATAGGCACCGCCGTTCAGATTCTCGTTTGTCTCAATCCGGCCCGCATCAATGTTCATTCCCGCCACGCCATGCGTCAGGGCGTTATGGGCAATCGTGCCGTCAAGAGCCTTCATCGCGAGAACAATGGGCTCCCATGCAGGTTTCAAAGCACAGGCGAAACCCGTCCACGCCGAGCCATCTGCACCCTTCTTGTCAATCATCTTTCCGATGTCTTGCGCCTTTGGAAAGCCGCTGCCGTACAGCCACATCAAACAGTCACGAATCTCCCAGCCAGCATCTTCAATTGCACAAGTCAGACGATGAAACGTCCGCGTGCCGCCGAACGCCATGAGCATCGCACCGGGCTTGCACGCATCGCCGATGATTCGCCAGTAATCGGGGCCGGGGAGAGCCTTGTCCCACGCTTTCCCCATGAAGCCTAAAGAGTAGGGCGGATCAGTACAGACATGATCCACCTTCTCAGTCAGTTGCGGAAGAACGTCACGAAGATCGCCACAGTAGAGTGTGATACCGTCTTTGTCGTAGTATGATGTCATTCAAGAAGTAGGGTGCTAGAGTGTGCAAACACATCCATCCCACCGGCCACAAGTGCAACCCTGCACTTCTCGGCAAATTCACACAGCATGGGCTGCCGCGAGCATCTCGCCAAACACCACTTCCATTCCAGGAGCGAGCCAGACAGCACACACAGTTGCACGCCGCGAGCGAGCGTGTCGGTGACGAGAACAGACAGGTGTGCCCCTTGCATGATCTCGAACACGTCCGCATCGTGTGCCACAATCAGCAGGGCACACGATGCGTGCATGAGCAGTTGATCGGCATCGACAGACCGCAGATCGCCCAAGCACGCCAAGTAACGCTCCGTGGTAGAACGCTCAATCGGGCTCGCGTCTACTTGACGTGCGAGATTCCTGCCCAACGCCGTCTGCCCGATACTGAGCAGGGCGGCGAAGTCGACTTCCGGTCGTGAGATCAACTGCGCCTTGAGGATCACTAGTGAGCCCGTCCGCCCCCGTTGTCCTCGACCTTCTCGACGCCATTCGACTTCACCGTCAAGAACTTGTTGATCTCGGCGACAATCCGATCCATAGGCGGCACGCGAGTGAACGGATTCGAGCACTTCATGGCACACGGAACGTGCCACGTACCCTTCGCGTTCTCGGCCATGCGAATCTTGAGCGTCACCGGCAGCGGCCCGTGGGCCTCAAGTCCTGTAACATCCGCCCCGGCGGCCCAGCGTCGATCGAGATCGGCTTGCGACAGCGGGAGATAGGGGAACAGCTTCTTGGCCTCGGGGCGGCTCGACTTGTTCCCGAAGAAGACTTCGAGGAACTGGCCCGTGCTCCTCTCCAGCACGAGGAAGCTCACGCCGAACTGGCAGCCAGACAGCGTCTGAGCCGACCGCATGGCGATGTCCTTGAACGCAGGCGATTGTTCATCGTAGGAGACAACAATCGCTTTCTTGTCCTTTGTATCCAGGGCCTTCGGTCGGCGAGCCAGTGGCAGCACGTCGATAGAATCGCCAAGATCAGTAATCTCCTCACCATCAGGGATGCCCCACCGGCCGGGCCGAATCTTGCCGGTGTCGATATCTCTACCTTTTGAGTAGAGTTTCACGTACTTCAGGAAGTCGCCGCCCTTCGAGAGGTCGGTGTACGCCTCATCCGAGCCAATCTGTGTCGAGGGAAGTTGATTGAAGTCCACAGGTGTGAGTTCATTTGACATTACGGTTGCCCTACGGTGCCCATACAGTGAGTGAGTAAACACGGCCGCTAATCGGCCCCTATATGGTTAGTTGCATAGGCAGGGCTAAATCCTTGGCAAATCGTGAAAAATTCGCCGAATTATTTCCATGCTAATCTATGCGGAATTTGCAAGGATTTAGCCCCGCCCATGCAACTAACCATATAGAGGGCAATATGCTACTGAGCGAGTCACTACGCAGCTTCCTAACGGCACAGACGGCCACGACGGCCAACGACCTGATTGACCGGGTTCTTGGCCGGCTCGACAATCTGGAACTCCAAATCAACGTCTTTCCGGGCGGCGGGGAGGCGGTGGCCGGGAAGCGGAACACGTACAGCGATGGCGTCCACGAGTGGGGCCCAATTCGCATCCCGTACAACGCCAATAGCGTCCCGGAGTGGCGGGACCGGGAAATCACCTGGCCGCTCGACCTTCACGCGGATGCGATAGGGTCAACGGGGTGGGACTGGCGTGAGGCGGTGTCGTGGTGGGTGGGCTACGACATTGACAGCAAACAGGGCCATGCCGGCGGCCTT
>Ga0172381_10000889_pt1 | contig 37255 bp, 39 predicted proteins | sample Leawel6488metaG_FD_119754 | JGI IMG/M metagenome (GOLD analysis project Ga0172381, IMG submission 119754) | Leachate microbial communities from a municipal landfill in Southern Ontario, Canada - Leachate well 64-88 metaG | ecosystem: Engineered > Solid waste > Landfill > Unclassified | place... | reverse complement strand
CACACTGTATGATTCGACAGGAGAAACCGCCGCCGAACGGTTCGCCACCGGCATGTACAATTTCATGTGGAATCCGTCACGAACGAACTTCATGCTGCTGCCGCCGATCGAGGGCAGCGGGATTGGAGAGGACATCTCCCACCAGCTCCTCGGGCTCACCGAGCTGATCAAGGACGAGATGAGCGCCAGCAATTTCGAGGAGGCCTTTTTCGAGGACGCGCTCGATACCGCTACCGCCGGCACGGCGACGCTGGAACCCGGTCGGGGCGACAAGACGCTCTTCGAGTTCACCTGCCACCCGTTCGAGCAGATCGTCTTCTCCGAGGACCAGCAAGGACGCGTCGGATCGGTGTTGCGACAATTCGAGTGGACCGCCGAGCAGATGGTCGAGGAGTTCGGCCTGGGCCGCGTACCGCCGCGCGTGGTCGATGCCTACAAAACGGCGTCGGGCAAACAGCAGTCGTTTCCCGTGACCCACGCCGCCGTGCCCCGCCGCCACTATCCCGGTGGACCGGCGGACGTCGAGAATATGCCGATCGCCAGCACCTGGATCAGCGGCGAGCACGTGCTCCGTCGCAGCGGCTGGCCCGAGCAACGGTATCTGGTGAGCCGGTTCACCAAGGCCGCCGGGGAAAAGTACGGTCGCTCGTGCGGGATGACCGCCCTGCCGGATATGAAGATGGTCAACAAGATCGAGGAGACCATCATCGCCGGTGCCGAAATGGTCGTACGACCCCCGATCCTCGTGCCCGACGGCAGCTTCATCGGCGACGTGTCCCTCGACCCAGCCAGTCTGCTGTATTACCGCGTCAACCCCGTCAATCCCCTGGTCAAACCGGAGGCCTTTCAAAGCGGTGCTCGTGTGGACTTCGGGCACGAATACGCCGAGAGCAAGCGGGACATCATCAAGCGGGTGTTCTACAACGATTTGTTCCTGATCCTCGGAGACGAAAAGCGGCGGACCGCGACGGAAGTCCGGTCGATCATGGCTGAGAAGATGAGCATGTTGGGCCCATCGTTCGGGCGGATGAAAGTGGAGTTATTCGACCCGATGATCCGCGTGCTGATGTCCATCGCCTCGGAAGTGCCCGAGTACCTTCACGGGATTCCCCTGGGCTACCTGCGACTGGCGAACATCCGCTATATCTCCACGCTGGCGATCGCGATGCAGTACGCGGAGCTGAGCCTGGTGGAGGATGCGCTGATCTTCCTGAGTCCACTGGGCGAGCTGGACCCGACGATCTTCGACAACCTGTCATTCGATGAGATCACGCGAGGGTTCCTGGAGAAGATGGCCTGGCCGGTCAAGTGGCTCAAGGCCCGCGATGAGGTCAGGGCCCTGCGTGAGGCCCGCGCCGAGCGACAGGCGCAGCAGATGATGCAGATGCAGGCCATGCAGCAGATGCAGCTCATGGGCGGCCCCAAACGGCCGGAAGAGGGCTCGCCCGCTCGCGCCCTGATGGAGGCCGCCTGATGGACGAGGTCTATCGAGAGTGGCTCCGATCGCCCCAGGGCGCCGCGATCATCGCCGACCTCAACGCCCGATTCGGGGGCAATCCGTTCTCGGGCGAGAACGTACATGCCACGGCGTTTCGCTGCGGGCAGTTGGCCGTATTGGAATACATCCTCAACCATCTCAAGGAGAAGTAATTATGGCGAAAGCCGCAGAGCAGAAAACCACAGAAGAGGCCAAGGCGCTGGAAGAGGCCAAGGCGCTGGAAGAGGCGGAAGCCAAGATGATCCAGGCCATTCGCGGCGCGATCGAACCGTTGGCGCATATCGCCCTATTGGAGCCCACCCAGGAGGCGGTGAAGGGATCGGTCCCCAGAACCTACCTGATTCAGCGATGCGGCCATCGCGCTGAGATCACCAACGCCGACATCGAGGCGGCCCGCCTGGTGATGACCGAGGACGTCCCACTGGCGACGGCCCGCCAGGCCCTGAGCGTCCTGGCCAAGCTGCCCACGGACTACATGGTCAAGGACCCGAGACAGCCGCTGTATCAATTCACCGGCCGCGATCAGAAACCGTTCGCCGTCACCAACGGCGATATCGAGGCCGCCCGAAAGCTGTGCTGACAGGAGTAATCTGTGATTCCCGAAACGACCATGACCGATACGACGCAACAGACGACCCAGCCGGAGGGCTACGTCCAACCGGATGGGACACTGAGGCCCGACTGGCTCCAAGCCGAGCCGTTCGCGGAGGTCCGGGACCTCAAGAGCCTCACGGAGATCGAGAACGTGCCTGGCATGGCGCAGAAGATCTTCAACCTGGAGAAGGCGTTGGGTAAAAAGCGGGCCATCCTGCCCGAAGGGCCCGAGGATAGGGACGGACTCGACGCGCTGAGCCGTCAACTCGGCTGGCCCGAGAGCCCCGAAGGCTATCCGGAGGTAAAGGTCGAGCTGCCCGAGGGCATGGCGGCCGATCCGGAGATCGAAAAGACCTGGCGGCAGTGGGCCCACGAAGCACGCCTGACGCCCCAGCAGATGGAGTATCTGACCAAAAAGACGATCGAGTGGAACGTCAACGCCCACAACCAGCAGGCCGGCGAGCAGGCCCAGAAGCACGCCGAAGCGACCACGGAGCTCAAGAACCGCTGGGGGGCCAAGTTCGACTCGAATCGGCAACTGGCGCAGACGGCCGCAGCGGCCTTCGCCGACCAGGCCCAGATGGAACACTTCAAGGAAGCAGGATATCTCGCCGATCCCGCCTTCTTGACCTTGATGCACAAGATTGGCGAGGCGGTGAGCCCCGATCGGCTCAACGCCCGATCGGATGGCCGTACCAACGCCAGCGCCATCGAGCGGCGACTGCGTGACCTCCAGACCTCCAAGGACTGGCTGGAGGGCACGGGCCCGCGACACGATCAGATCCACGACGAGATCATGCAATTGCGAGAACAACTGTCCAACGCCGGGTAGCCCACTGCCGGGTCCGGTACAGGACATTTTGAGAAGCGGGCAGCCCCACCGGGGTCCGTAGCCTGGCGAGGTCAAACGCAAACGGCAGGGTCCGTGAGCGACGTTATGGGCGTTGCGTATCGGGGAGCTCTCCTCTCTCAGGTGGTGTCACCTGAGCTTTCAGAACCATTTGATAGGAGAGTTCCCCGATGAGCTTCTCGATTACCGAAAACATGGTCCGCCAGTTCTACGACAACGTCCTGATGCTCAGTCAGCAGAAGGACAGTCGGCTCCAGGCGACCTGCCAGATCAAGAGTGGCGTCAAGGGTGATTCGTTCACCGCCGAGCGCATCGGCTCGGGAGAAATGTACGAGCGAGCCACCCGGCATCAGGACGTCGAATTCATCCACACCCCGCACAGCCGTCGGATCGGGTTCATCCACGATATGGAATATCCCGACCTGATCGACAAGCACGATGAGCCCAAGGTGCTCACCGACATCCGCAGCCCCTACGTTCAGGCGGCTGTGGCGGCGGCCAATCGCGCCAAGGACCGCTGGATCATCAGCGCCCTCGGCGGAATCGCCAACGCCGGCAAGAACGGCACCACGCTGGTGAATCCCTACGACGTGGGCGAGTGCCGCATCATCAACGGCGACGGCACGCTGCACACCGCCGGCAGCGACGGCACCGACACCACCCAGACCACGCTGACAGCGGCCAAGGTCCTGCTGGCCAAGTATCTGCTCGACCAGGCGGAGGTGGACCCGTCACGCAAGCGGTACTTCGTCACCAACGCCTACAACCTCCAGGCCCTCCTGGCCTCGACGGAGTACGGCTCGGAAGAATTCAAAGCGGCCCGGGATATCGTCCAGGGCAAGATGGGGATGCTCCACGGCTTCGAGTTCATCCAGGTGGAGTATCGCGCCACGGGCACGGGCCTCCAGATGCACGCGGTCGATACGACCTGCGTCGAGTCCTTCGCCTACGCAGAGGGCTCGGTGACGTTCGGGATCGGCGGCGATATCAACACGATGATCGAGCGTAACGTCAACAAGAACGCCACGCAGATCACGACCACCCTCAACGTCGGCGCCGTCCGCAATGAGGGCCCCGCCGTGGTGAAGGTCCTGCTCAAGGCCGCGGCGTAGTAGCCCTGCGAGCACAGCACTCTGATAACGAATCACAGCACTCTGATTAGGAGAGTTCAACCATGGGAGCATCAACACAGTACGGAGCCAACTACGCGGCGGCCGCCAGTCCCCTCAGTGAGGACTATCTCCAGCCGTCTCAGCGAGGCGGCAAGGTGCGGGCGCAGATCGACGTGGCCACGTTGACCGCCAATAGCGATATCGGCAGCCTGATCTATATCGGCAAGCTGCGCAAGGGGGACATCCCCATCCGAACCACCATCAAGGGCACCAACGTCAGCAATGCGGTGACCGGCACGATCGGCTGGGCCGGCGACACCGATGCCCTCGGCACCTTCACGACGCTGGCCACCAACGTCGCGCAGGTGCTGTCTCCGACGGTCTACAACACCCCGCTGACCGAGGACAAGGACATTTACATCACCACCGCCGGCGCCAACGCGGAGGCCGACGACGTCATTGTGACGACGATCGAGTTCACCCGCGAGTAACAGTCGAATTCACCGGGGGCCTTAGGGCCCCCTTGCTGGAGCTTGATATGAAACGCGCCCTGACAATCTGTATGCTTCTCGCCCTCCTGGCTTGGCCTGTTCAGGGCGCAGAGGACCTCTCGACCTGGACCGAGGAAGACCCTTATAGCGTCCTGACCGTGACGGACACCGCAATTACTGTCGCCCAGGTCACTACCGCCCAACAAGCGTACGTGACGAAAGACTTCGGGGCCGACTACTGGGGCGACTTCGAGGTCACTATGGAGTTCACCGGCGGCCAGTGCAGCCACACGATCAACACCAACGTGCTAGGCGTCTGGGGTCTGTCCAACATCACCGACGGGACAACGTGGACCGGCATTTTCTTCGGCCAGGGCATCGCCATTCGGTGGTCGCGAGACGCCAACGGGCACCTGCTGATCCTGGAGGCGCACAACTACCCGGATCACGTGTACGAATTGAGCGATCCGCTGTCGATTTCCACCAAGTACTACATCACGATCACGTGCGACGCAGACGGCGGCACGAACAGCGAGGGCCTCTACACGCTCATCATCTGCACCGGCAACTACTACGGAGAGGGTGGGGCGTCTGAGGTCGATACCGTCACATTGGACGTTCCTGTAGGTTGGGGTCAGTCGTGGCAATACGCCCATACGGCGTTCACGCGGACCAACGGCAATTCCAGCGTGACGCAGAGCGGACTCATCGAGAATATCTCGATCGATGGCTACGTGCCAGACGAGCCGGAGGAAGCGCCGGGCCAGGCCACCGGCCCCAGTCCAGCGCACCAGGCTACCGGCGTTACCATTACGCCGACGCTCACATGGGCGGCTGCCGATGGGGCAACCGACTACATCGTCAATTTTGGCCAAGGCTCGCTTTCGGAGATCGGAAATCAGACGACCAGGAGCTACGCCCCCGCCGAACTCGATCCGAACACCAGCTACATGTGGCGGATCGACGCCAATAACGTAGAGGGCGAGACCGCGGGCGATGTCTGGACATTCACCACGGCCTATGCCTATGGAGAGCCGAACTATGGCGAAACGGAGGACTTCAACTATTGGACCCTCGTCAACCCGCAAAGCGAACTGGCCGTCACCGACGCCAACACGATCACCGCCACGACCCTGAGCATGGACCATTCGGCCTATGCCTACCGCCTGCTGGGCGCCAACTACTTCAGCGGAGACTACTCGATTCGCTGGCAGGCTGATGTCAACGAGGCCACCAACAACGGCACGCTGGGCCTGCTCGCACTGACCGATACGGTGGGCAGCTACATGGACTTCGTATGGGGCGTGCGCGACGTCCAGGGCGTCTACGTCAAGAACGAATCGGGCGTTCTCAACTGCCATCTTGCGATCTGGGACGATGGCGCGATCGACACCAACTCCGTCACCCTGGTTGTCGGCACGAGGTATTTCTTCCAACTGGAGCGCGACGACGACGCAGGTGACAACTCCACCGGACTTCTGACGCTGTACATCTCCACTACGGCCTACCACGGAGAGGACGGAGCGGTGGACGTCAACAGCGTTCTCATGGACGTGCCAGCGGGCGAGCAACTCGATTTCGACTACGCCGTCACCGCCTACACCAAGGGCAACCACGGGGCGTCGTCAACGGTAAGCGGCACGGTCGAGTACCTGGACCTCGGAGCCGAAGTCGAGCCGAATTACGATCCACCCGCCAAGACCACCATCATCACACCAGCCGACGGGGCAACCGGGGTATCGACGGGTGCAACGCTGGGGTGGAACGCTTCGGCCAACGCAACGAACTACGACGTCTATTTCGGGACGCCCGGCGATCTGACGCTCATGGCCAACCAGACGACCAGGAGCTACACGCCGAGTGGAATGGTGGACGCGAATGAATACGCATGGCGGATCGATCCGAACAACACCTACGGACTGACCCAGGGCGACGAGTGGACCTTCACCACCGGAACCACCACCAGCACTACAGGCAGCCTCAGCAGCGTCACGCAACACGGAATCACCTGGACCTTCGACAAAGCCTACACCGTGGGCGAATTTGCGAACGGGGATTTCTACGTGGTCGGACCGGTGACGGTCACGGGCATCAGTCCATCGGGGGCCACGCAGAACGGATCGATGATTAACCCGGTCGTCAATACGGCACAGGGCTTCGACAGCCGGTCGAATATGTGGAACGCATCGACCAACGTCGCAACGTCCCTGCCCCTTACCATTGCCACCGGATCGTCCCTGATCTCGTCGCGCAGCCTCTCCTCCGCTTCCAGCGCATCGTACGTCGGCTACTGCGCCATCCTGACCGTTCTCGCATCGGCCCCGGCAGATGGATCGTTCCGGCCTGCGTACTTCGGGACCGACAAGACCATTCCGGGCAATACCAGCCAACTGAACTATGGCCTGCTCTACGCCCTGACTCCGACCGCCAGCGCTCCGACCCCAATGGCGGCAGCCGAGTGGTTCGAGGGTCCGTGGATCGATTTCGGCTACGGCGCCAATGGCCGCACGTTCCACCCGGCGGGACAGATGCCGCCCTACGGACGCGACCTGTCGGCCCGGATGGGCTCGGGAGCGCTCGCCCTGCACCTGAACTACACCGATGAGCAGAAAGAGACCCTGATGATTCGGTTCACGCAGTTGGGAATCGACAACTACGGCATCGTCTCGCATACGGGCGGACGGACCACGTGGGAGCCTGATGGCGGGCACTGCATGGGCCGTAAGTTCCCGATCCTGTTCGCAGGGGCCGTGCTGGGCAATTCCTCGATGAGCGCCGTCGGAGAGAAATCCGGCGTCTATGCTTATAGCGCCAAGACAGGCGGCGGGTTCTACGGAGCGGGTTCGCTGCCTCCAGATTATCTCTATTTTCAGGAAGACATGCAGACATTCCATGTGAGCCAGGCTGACGTCGATCGCGTTCTGGCCACGGAGATTACCGGCCACCCGATCAGTGCGACGTCCACAACGCTCGTTATCAACGGCCTTCCGCGTTGGTGGGGCCAACCTCACGACCGCTATGTCATCATCACGGCGGGAACCGGAGCCGGCCAGATGCGCTACGTGAGCAGTTCCACTTACAACCGATCAGGCTATCCGGAAGATCCTGTCACCCTGACCATTTCGGAGGCGTGGACCACGACGCCCACCAGCAGTTCCACGTTCAAGCTGGAGGGCTATCGCGTAGCGGATCTCGGGCTTGCCGAATGGGGCGTGCGGCACGCTACGCTGCCCGTTCAGGACAACCCCTCATGGGGGGCCGACTACCGCCACACGGCCTCGATCGCTTATCCAGGATTCACCCTGGCTGCGATGATTATGGGCCTCGAACCGCAGTGGAACCACGAGGCCATGTTCGGCTGGGTGGATCGTTGGATGGATACCAGCGGCGAGGCATGGGAGGCGTTCCACGTCGAAATGTGGGCCGCCTACCGCGACAACCTGCCCGACCCCATCATCACGCCGCCGAGCGTACCCAGTTCACCGACTCCCGCAGATGCAGCGACGGACGTATCGCCAACGGTCACGCTGCGCTGGGAAGGCGTCGCCAGCACGTGGACGGTGTTTATGGGAACCAGCCCCGACGCTCTCGTCTTCGAGTCCGAGACCACCATCCGGCAGCACCAGCCAACCGATCTGGACTACGCGACGACCTACTACTGGCAGATTGCTGCCGAGAATCAATACGGAGCGAGCCTGTCGCCGGTGTGGAGCTTCACCACCGCAGCCGAGGTCATCCAGGCGCCGGGAACGCCGGTGCTCCAATCGCCTGCAAATGGCGCGACGAATCAGGCCACCGACGTAACGCTTCGATGGGGCAGCACGGCACAGACCACGCGCTACGATCTGTGGGTCGGGACAACCAGTCTGGAGTTTGTTGCCAGTACGACCGGCCTGAGCTACTCGCTCACAGACTTGGCAGACTCGACCACCTATCAGTGGCGAATCGATGCCGTTGGACCGGGCGGCCTCACGTCGAGCGTCACGCGAACCTTCACCACAGCAGCCGCCGGTATCACGCCCGACGACCCGTCCCCGCCGGACCTCCCCGCTGCATCGCCCGGCATTCGCGTTCGCGGACCGCGTGCGATCCAGGGCCGACCCGATTGGGCGACGGCTCGATATAGCAACTCCTACGAGTCCCTCCATGTCGTCGAGCTCATCAAAGAGCCCGGTGAGCCAGGGACCTATGTGGTCGATCCGTATCTGACCGGATACCTCGAGCGCGTCGTCATCGTGGCCGAAGGCGACGACACGCAATGGTCCGTCCGGATCACCGACCGAGCGGGCGGGTTGATGTTCGAGGCCCTGGATTTGGATATGACCGCCGGTCCCGTCAGCTACGACGGGCAGCGTGTCCCCTTCGACGGCGGCCTCAAGATCGAGGTCAACAACACCACCGGCGCAGATCGATTCGAGATCTACGCCTATGTATGGGAGGTATTCACCCGATGAGACGATTCGCGATCATCCTGATCCTGCTGCTGTCGGCGTCCGTGCTGGGGGCCTTCTGGCCGGTGACCGTGCGGGAGGCCATCACTCCATCCCTGGCGACAACGGCGTGGGGCTCGACTCCCCTGCACGAAGTGGACGTCGCGAGCCTGACCAGCAATATGGACCGGGCAGAGTACATCCGTGCCGCTGCAATCCGCCAATATCAACTGGTGCAGCTCTACACCGATGGGACTATCGTCATGCATGGTCACACGTTCGCAGCCACCCCCCAGACGATTACCGCGATCAAGGTTCAATTCGCGGCACTGCGCACTCGCGTGACGGCGGCAGAAGATGCGATCACCGCAGATTAGGGGTTTCCAATGCGTCATTTGCTGATTGTACTGTTACTGGCTCTGCCGGCGCAGGCCGACTGGCTCACGGGCTGGGATTACCGTAAGGCCATCACCATCGACAGTACGAACGTCGATGCGGCGCTGACGGATTTTCCCCTGCTGGTGAGCTTGGCGTCCGATCCCAATGTGGGGACCTACGCGCAGGCAGATGCCAATGATATCCGATTCACCAGTTCCGACGGGACCACGTTGCTGGATGCCGAGTTGGAGGCCTGGTCTGTCGATTCCAACGAGGCTACAGCCACCATGTGGGTCCGCGTCCCATCTGTTGCCAGCGACGCCAACACCGTCGTCTATGTCTACTACGGAAACGAGGCAGCAGAGGCAGCGTGGGACGCCCCAGGCGTTTGGGACGCCAACCACGTCGGCGTCTGGCACATGGCCGACGCTACGACCAGTACCGTGTCCGATTCGACCAGTTACGCAGGGACCGGCACGAAGAGCGGGGCCAACAGCCCGTTACAGGTTACGGGCCAGATCGGACAGGCACAGGACTTCGACCTGTCCAATCACATCCTCATCGCGGACTCCGATGAGTGGGATTTCTCGGCCAGCGATTCGTTCACCGCCAGCGCATGGGTCCAGCCCGATACGGGATGGGGTGTCAACTACTGTAAGATTGTCCAGAAAGGCGACGGTACGGCCGGATATGAGTGGCAGTTCATCATTCGCAATAATGGGAATCTCTACATCTCGATGAGCGGTGCGGCCCTGACGGACACGGCTCAGTATATCACGGTAAACGAGTGGTCTCATGTTGCGTGGTCGCAGAGTGGCACATCCGGGTCGCTGGTCACCTACAACGGAGTACAGACCTACGCGGACGCTGCCTATAAGCCTGCGATCCCGAATGGGTCTTCTGACGCCTATATCGGCAACCGCTACGGCGATGATGGCGGCTTCGATGGGACCATTGATGAGGTACGCGTCTCCAATATCGCACGTCCTGCCACCTGGATCAAAGCCGACTATCACAGCACCGCCGGATCGCTGGCCAGTGTGGGAGAGGAAGAAGCGGCCCCAGCCGCAGGCCCCTCTCCAGCCGACGAGGCGACGGACGTCTCCACCACCGCGACTCTCTCCTGGACGGGCGACGCCAACGATTACAACGTCTACTTCGGGCGTGTCGATCAGGCGTTGAAGTTCATGGAGAATACCAACTCTACCTCCATCTCGCTCCCAATGGGCGGCGGGATCGAGTACCAATGGCGGATCGATCCGAACGATCCGAATCTTGGCGCGACCACTGGAGATGTCTTGACCTTCACGACCGAGCCGAACTACACCCTCGCTCTGACCGGGGCGACGGGAGTCGAGAGCGTGACTCCCAAGTTTACCTTCTCCTCTGGAACCATTGAGGTCTACATCGACGACGTGTGGGACTCCAATCTGGTCAGCGGCTCGGAGGCCAATATCAGTCTCGGTGTTGGCGAGGTCATCGAATACCGATGCTCGGCATGGAGTGCGATCACGCTGATCGACATCAGGGCAGACAAGGTTGCAGGGTCGCTCCCTGCGTCTGTGTGGCCCGGCGGCCTGACGACGCTCTATGGGCACGCGACGTCGCTGACGGGCGACGTGTCGAGTGCGCACTGGCCAGGCGGCTTGGTTACATTCTATGGCTACTCGACCTCAATGACGGGCGACGTGTCTACGGGCACGTGGCCGGCGGTGCAATATCTCAGCATCAACAACACGGCTATGACCTACGGCACCGGCGGCGCGGCTTCAGGCGTCACCAGCAGCCTGGTCAAAATCGACGCCGACGACTGCGGCTGGGACTACCTGACCGTCAATCGTATGCTGGCCGATCTGGTCGCCAGTGGAATCAGCGGCAAGGCCCTCGACATCGCAGGCACGAACGCCGGGCCAAGCCAGACAGGCGACGCCGACCGGGCCACCCTGGTCACGCGGTCCTGGACGCTCTCGATCAACGCCACCGAAGCGCAGGCGCCGTTCGAGGCCACCTACGTCGGCCCGGCAGACGGGGCCACGGACATCGAACTGACCCAGACACTCTCATGGGGCAGCGCCTACGACGCCAGCGACTACAACGTCTATCTCAACGCCTCTCTCGCGGGCAATACCAGCGGGACCACCTACGATCCCGATCTGGACTACGACACGACCTACACCTGGCGAATCGACCCGAACGATCCCGACGGCGGCGCGACCACTGGGGACACGTGGAGCTTCACAACCGAAGCGGCTCCGCCGGAAGACCCCGAAGAGCCGACGGACCCCGAAGAACCTGTGGAACCTGTGATCGAGGGCTGGCGAAAGGGACCGGCATGGAACCGGACTCCTCAGTGGCGTAAACATCCCGTCTGGAGGAAACGATGAGCACCTATGACCAGCTCCACGTCTGCAATATGGCGCTCGCCCAAGCCGGCAGCAGCGTCCAGTTGACGACGCTCACGTATTCGGGCACCACGCCTCAGGCGGCCGCCTTGTGTCTGCTGTATTGGGATCTGGCCTTCGACGCCACCGCCAACGCCCACGACTGGAAGTGCCTCACCGCACGCGCGGCGCTGGCCGATACCGCCCTGACGGGGACCGTGAGCGTCGCCGCCGGCACACCGACCACTGTCGCAGGGACCGACACGCTGTTCAGCACAGAGCTGGTCGCAGGGCAGCGGATTCAGATCGGAGACGAAACCCGAATCGTCGCCGCGATCGCCAGCGATACCAGCCTGACGGTGACCGTCGCGTTCGAGGAAGAACACACCGATGAGGCAGCCACCCGCATTCACCGCGCCGCCGATCCCGTCAGCGGCTACGACGCCGCCTTCTATCTGCCGGATGATTTCATTCGGATGCTGGCCTGCGACGCCCCGGAATGGACGGTCGAAGGCGAAAGGCTGTTGACCAACACCACCAGTGCCAATATCGTCTACATCGCACGGGTCCTCACCGGGCTCTCGCCCGGCTTCCTGGAGGCCCTGGTGCTCCGCCTGGCCGCCTACCTGGCACTCGCCTTGACGTTCGATCCGGCCCGCAAGGAGCGGGCGGAGATGTGGCTCCAGCGTGTGTGTCTGCCGATGGGGCGATATGCAGACAGTCGCCAGCAGAGCGGCCGCAAATTCACCAACACGTCATGGCTGGAGAGCCGAAATTGAAACGGTCCCTGATCCTGATCCTGATTCTGTGCGACGTCGCCGCCGCCGTCCATATCATGCAGACCTCGTTCAGTGGCGGGGAGATATCCCCACTGGTCGCGGCCCGAGTCGACAGCGAACGGTACTTCCAGAGCGCTGAGACCCTGGAGAACCTCGTCTGCATCCCCCAGGGACCGGCCATTCGACGGCCGGGGACGCGCTACGTGGCCACTGCGCCGGGAATCGGAATGCTGGTTCCCTTCACCTACGCCACCGACGACGCCACCGCGCTGGAGTTGACACACGAGCAGATTCGGTTCTACCGCGACGGCGGGCTCGTGGTAGACGCCAACGACGACCCGTATTCACTGGAGACCGTCTTCGACGCCAACGACCTGGCGCAGATCCAGACCTGGCAGTCGGCGGACGTCATGTACCTCGTGGACGGCGTTCATCCCCCCCAGAAACTGTCTCGCTATGGCCATACGAATTGGACCATCGAGGATGTCCCCTTCACCGGCGGCCCGTTTCTGACCGAGAACGCCACCGATGTGACCATCGCGAACGACGCCACAGTTCCGGACGATTATGCCGACGGGTATATTGACGGTGGCAACTCTGCCAGGAGGGTCCTGAGAGCGACATGGGCGGCACAGACGTTCACACCCGACGCCAACTATGCCGCCACGCACATCCGACTCAAGCTCTATCGGCAGTTGTATCCAGGAACGATGACCGTCAGCATTCGTGGAACCGACGCCAACGAGCCCGACGGGCCGGACCTGGCGTCCGGGACGATGGAGATTGGCGAGACCGTGACCACCAGCGAGACAGGCAACTGGAATATCATCGAACTGAGCGAGGCGGTCGAGCTGACCGCAGGGACCATGTACGCCATCGTAATTCGCTGCCCCTATGCCGGTATGCTGCTGGGCCTTTTTGACGAAGAGGTCTATTGGAAGCGGGATTCATCCGGCACGTACGCAGCAGGAAAAGCCTATATCAGCGTCAACAGTGGCTCTACCTGGTCGGAGGAAGTCTCCGGCGAGGCCGACTTCCTGTTCGCCGTCCTGGGGATGCTAAACGAAGAGCCCAGCCAGACAGTCACGCTCACCGCCAGCGACGACGTGTTCGACCCCAATCACGTGGGGAGCCTCTGGCGTCTGCGTACGCTGGTGCCCCAGCAGCAGTACACGGACATTCTGGACGCCAACGAGCCAGCCCGCGCCATCCTGTTGGGGCCGGAGGGCCAATGGACGCTCACGACGACCGGGACATGGGAGGCGCTCTTGCTGGTGGAGGCGTCGAACAACACAGGCTACTCGTGGGACACCATCGCCCGCGTCGATGGCAACGTGACGGACATGATGGGCGTCGAGGAGCTGGAGAATGTGATGGTTCGAGTCCGGATGACCGATTACAACGACGGCAGTTGCACGGCCACCCTCCGCACGAACAAACATTATTCGTCCTCCGAATTCTACATCACCGACGTCAACGATCCCTGCACCGCCACCGCAACCGTGCGGAGCAGCTTCGCGATCCCCGGCGCCACCACCAGGTGGAGCGAGGGGGCCTGGAGCACCTATCGCGGCTGGCCCAGCGTGATCGCCTCCTACGCCGATCGCCTCGTCTTTGCCTCGACCGCCCATCAGCCTGTGACGACATGGTTTTCCAAGATGGGACACTACGAGACCTTCCGCAGTGGGACGCTCGATGCGGACAGTTTTGGTTACAAGCTGCTGCGCACCGGCCAGGACCGCATCCTCTGGGTCTCCAACTACCACCGCAAGGGGCTGATGATCGGCACTGCCGCCGACGTCGTGGAGATTCAGCCGACCTTCGGCAGCTCGATCTCCGCATCCGACCTGCCCAGTGTGGTCCATAGCCTGGCCTTGCCCTGCGCGTCGATCCGCCCGATCGCGGCCGAGTCGACCTTGCTCGTGGTCCAGCGAGGGGCCCGCAAGCTCCGTGAGCTGGCCTACGAATACCAGTCGGATTCTCTGCTCAGTCCCGATCTCACGCTATTCGCCTCCCACGCCACCGGCGCAGGAATCACGCAGATGGCATGGACCATGCATCCCTATCCCATCCTGTGGGCGGTCCGGACCGACGGCGTGCTCGCCGGGATGACCTACGATCGCAACTACCAGGTGGTCGGCTGGCATCGGCACACCTTCGACGGAGCGGTGCGCAGCGTCGCATCGATCCCCTCGGCGAACCAGGACCGCCTGTGGCTGCTCGTACAGCGCACGGTGGACGCCAATACAGTCTACCACGTCGAGTATCTCGCCGACTGGCAGGTCGACACGCTCGACGCCGCCTATTTCGTGGACTCGGGACTGACCTGGGCGGCAGACCCCAATACAGGGGGGACCGTTGCCGCGTTCCTGCGCACCCATGTGATCGCGGGGAAGAAAATCCGCGTCACCACCTCCAGCCCCCACGGGTTCGATCCCAACGATCCCAATGAGCGAGTCGCGTTTAAGGGTTGCGATGGAGCGACCTGGCTGCACACCAGTTGGCCGATCCGCGATGTGACCGACACGACGTTCTTCCTTGCAGATGAGGAAGGTGAGTATTTCAGCGCCTCCAACCTGCCCTGGGACGAAAGCCGCCTGCCGCCCGAGCAGATGGGCGCCACCTACGGTAGCTGGACAGAGGTCTTTGCCGGCCTCGACCACCTCGCTGGCATGACGGTGGCCGTTGTGGCCGACGGCAACGCGGTGGGCGACTTCGTGGTCGACCCCAACGGCGTGATCGATATCAACGAGCCCGCCCTGTACGCCCATGCGGGACTGCCCTACACCAGCACGCTGAAGACCGTGCGCTATGATTTCAACGCCGAGTCGGGACCAACGTGGCCCCGCCGCAAGGCGATGCCGAATGTGACGATCAACTTCCTCGACACCGCCGGGGCCCTGTGGGTTGGGTCGGAGGCACTGATGCCGGTGGAGATGACCGGGCTCTTTACAGGCGACGTCGAGGTCCACCTGCCCACCACCTACGGACTGTCGGCGCAGTTGTCGATCGTCGCCGATGCGCCCATGCCGATGACCGTTCGCGCTGTGGCGCCGGAATTGGAGATACGACGATGAGCTGGGCTGTCTGGTCGAAATTGATCGGATCGGGTATCCAGGCCGCCGGGGCCGCCGCGCAGGGCGCCGCCGAGGCCTCGGGATACAGGTCGATGTACCGCGCCAAAAAACGCGAGGCCAAAGAGATCGAACTGGCCAGCACCTGGCAGCAGCAGCGACTCCTGGAAGAGGGCCGCCGGCTCACCAGCACACAGCGGGCACTCTACGGCCAGGCCGGCGTCACGCTGGAGGGGACCCCGACCGATGTGATTCTCGAATCCCGTCGGCAGGTGGTGCTCGACAAGATGATGACCGCCCGCACGGGACGAGTTCAGAAAGCCGCCGCGCTGGCCGAAGCGAAGCGATACAAGAAGGCCGCGCACGCCGCCACTGCCAAGGGAGCGCTGGGCGCTGTAGGGAGTTTCTTCTCATGATGCCGGGATACGTCAGACAGGTCGCTCCCCAGTACACCCCACCGGGGGGTCAGATGGCCGTGGCCAACGTGGGCCTCGGCGCCGCCATCTCCCAGCTCGGGGCCGGAATCAAGGCCACCGCCGAGCGGAAGATTGCGAGGGAAGACGCCCTCGCCGCCAACCGCGCCTGGCGTGAGATCGAGCAGTGGCAACTGGACTACCTCTCGGGGATCAGCGATCGCCGCGAGGAACTCAAAAAAACCCAGGTCGACCCGGAAACGGGATCCACCGTCACCGGGTATCAAGTGGAGATCGAGACCTTCGGCAAACGGCTCGATGAGCGATTCGCCCAGGCCTCGGCGAATCTCTCGACCCACGCCACCGAGGAGTTGGAGAAGCGATTCAACGCCACCGCCCCGAACTACGGACGCTATACGGCCGACACCCTGAGCACCCTCGAGCTCGAAGACATCACCGCCGAGATCCAAGGACTGGCGAGCACCGACCGCGTCGCCGATGCCCAGGAGCTGTTCGAACTCTATTCCGACCGATACAGTCCCGCCGATCGCCAGCGACTCACAACCTATATCGATGCCGCGTCCGTCGACGCCCGCATGACCACCGCACGGAAGTACCTCCAGAACCACGCCTCCGCCCAAGGATGGGACAGCGCCGTCGAGCTGATCGACGATCCCGACTGGCAGGCGTTCATGGGGCTCGATGTCGGCGACGCCGCCGGCGTACACAACGAGCTGAGCACCTTCGCCCGCACGCAGGAAGGGAAAGAGCAACGCGCTGTCGCAATCGAAAACGAGACGGCCAAGAACAACCTCTTCGCCGACGCGATGCAGGATAAACTCGAAGACCCGACACAGATCGATCAGGCCCTCAGAGCGGGAATCGTCTCGCCGGCGGAAGCGAAACAGCTCCAGGAGCTGGTCAAGAAAGGACCAGCGACGGAGAACGATCCGCAGGCCTCCGCCGAGGCCTACGGTCTCGTGGCGGATGTGCAGTTCAACCGTATCCAGCCCGAGGCCGCCCTTCGCCGACTCGACGCGATGGCTACCAGGCTGACCCCCGCCTTCCGCGATGCACGGATCGCCGATCTGACCAGTACCCGCCCGATCGATACGGCCATGCGGGACATCACCCAGGCGGCCCGGCGGGAGCTGGTGACGACGACGCAGGACCTGATGACCGTGATGATGACCAGCGGCGCCGGGCCCGATGCCCTCGCAGCACTGGACAACCAGAAGAACCGCCAGGAGCGGCTGGTGAACTATCACGACGACCAGATGCGGCGATGGCTCCGCGAGCATCCGGAGGCCTCCGAGGATGACCTGTACGTCGAGAGCCGGCGAATTCTCGCCCGCGTGCGGTCGATGGATGCAACCGGTCGAGAAAGCCTGCTCGAATCCTGGGAACAACAGGTGCTCACCCCCGCCGCCAGTCCGTGGGAAGGCCCGAATGAGGGGGTCATCCCGATGGGTACACCACAGGGACTCGAATCGGTGTGGGACACCATGACCACCGACGAGAAACAAACAGCCCTCAGCGCCCTGGCCAACGGCACGGCAACGGTCGAACAGATCCGTGAGATGCTCCAATGAACCGCCTCGAAAGCCTCCAGCCCCAACGCAATCGCCTCGAAGGATTGAACCGACCGCCCCGGTTCGACGAACCGGACGTGCGCAAGATGCTGGAGACCTCCCGCAACCTGATGGTGTCCCCCGAGCAAATGGAGCCCTATTGGGAGAGCCTCAAGCTCGAATCCGATCTCCTCGGTCGCGTCGATCCTTCCGATCCCTTTGCCGTGGGCCGCGCACGGGCTGAGGACAACCGGATCGGGACCATCGAGCAGATCATCCGCATGGATGCGGTGGACTGGACCAGCCGGATTCCCTTCTCACCGACAGGAGCCCTGGCGTCAGCGGACCTGATGGCCGCCGCCCACCGACTCCAGAAGGACGTGTACGAAGAGGAGTTCCGCGCCGAGTTCGAAAAGGCCGAATCTCCGGAAGGCCGGATGCAGCGCCTGCCGGGCAAACCCAAGGTCATTGCACTGCCCCAAGAACGGCGACAGCAGGATCTCCGGAGTATCGAATCCTTCCTCCTCAAACAGCAGGAGGTGGCCGAACGGGGAATGACCTTCGGCGCCAAGGTCTTCGACGGACTCAGCTACATGCCCGCGTGGATGATCGAATTCGCCCTCACGGGAGGGATGGCCAAGCTGGGCAACCAGACGGCGCGCGAGATCGGCTTGAAGACTCTTCAGGGCTACGCGAAGACCAAGGGCGGTCGAGCGGTCCTCAAGGCGGCCGGATGGACGGGGGCCCAGATTACACGATCCACACTGGGGATGCCCCATCGACTGGCCGAGGAGATCGTGGAGCGAAGAGTGGACCGGATCTCGCTCGAAGAAGGCAAGGTGGTCCAGGTGGACCCCGAGAGTTGGGCGACGAGCATCTGGAAGGGCTGGGCGTCCAACCTGATCGAGGTGGCCTCCGAATCGGCAGGCGAAGGGATCATCAAAGGCGGCGCGTGGGTCGGGCGAAACACACTGGCGAAGATGCCCCTGGGTTCCAGGCTCTACGAAGGCCTACGCCGGGCGTACATCGCTACGCATCCCAAACCAGGGGCGGCGGATGAATTCGCCACCAGGTTCTTCGACGCGGCCAAATTCGATGGCCTCATCGCGGAGATGGGCGAAGAGCGACTCGCTACGGTGCTGCACGCGATCGTGGGGACAGAGGACTTTGGATTGGGGCCGGAAGCGGGACCCCTGGCGAGACTCAAGAAGGGCTTGGAGGACGATCTGAAGAACCTGCCCGTCGAGGCGGCGGTCCTCGCCGTGCCCGGCGGCGCGAAAATGGCACTGGACGCCAGAGGGAGGGTGCGCGATGCGAAAACCCCACCCGCCGAAGAAACGGTTCCCGGTGTACCAGGAGAGGGTCAGGCCACTGGGGTGGGAGAGACCCCAACCGTTGCCGCCGAGGCCCCAGCGGGAGAGGGCGGGCAGCCGTGGGAGATGACGAGAGAGGAATATATTGCGCCCACTCTGGCGGATGCAAAAGACGCAGTGGAGGGCACCCAGGCTGTCACAGAAACCGGCGAGCCCGTGACCGTATTCCATGGGACAGGGGAGGTTTTTGAGCGGTTTGATTCGGGATTTTTAGGAACGGGTTCGGGAGCACCGAGCGCGAGAGAAGGATTCTTTTTTGCGGCAGACAAAGAGACGGCGGCCAGCTATGCGAAAGGCGAGACCGCGTCGGTCAACGCCGCCTACCTGTACATGGAAAACCCCTTGGTGCATGACTTCAAGGGCTCGAAATTCCGGGATGAGACGTATAAGGACTTGCTCGTAAGGGCGAAGGCCGAGGGTCATGACGGGGCGATTTTCCGCAACACGTACGACGGAGCGGAGAAAACGGATATCTATGTGGTATTTGATGCCGGCCAGATTCACGAACTACCCGGCGACGCCGACCATGCCCTTGAGGTCGCTCACGCGGTTGACAGCGGGCTCCCTGTCCCACGTCGGGTGCTCGAACAATACCGTGGCATCAAATGGGCGGACGAAGCTCTGGCTAAGCTCGAGGCCGAGACGCCCCCTGTACGCCCCTCAGAGCCACGCGAGGGAGAACCGGCCCCAGAGGTCGGACGGGAGGGAGTTCCGCAGACGGGTGAGCAGCCAGTCACGCTCCAGCAGGTCACAGAGGCGGTGGTCAACGAGCAGCCGGAGGGATTGGTCGCGCGATTCGAGGCCGAGCGGCCCGACCTGGCTGAGGTACACCGACAGTTCCGCACCTGGAGTTGGGGGCGGCTGCCCCTGGCCATCCGCAGAAGGCTCAAGGCGCTGGGCGAAGAGAGCATCGAGCAGCCGGTGACAGAGGACACCCCGTTCGAAGACCTTCCGCCGGCAGCCAAGGAACGGTTCGCCATCGAGCACGCAGTCAATCAGGCCTTTGGGATCGATACCAGCGAGCCGACGGAAAACGAGGTGCGCGACCAGAACACCGCGCTGGCAGCGCAGGAGACGGCGGATTCGCTCAGGGAGTACTTTGGCGAGACCCCGCCGGCGGATTTGCCGAGCCCCTCGATGCCCGACGTCGACGTGCCCTTCATCGAGAACCTCGTCGCCTGGTGGAAACTCGGCAAGAAACAACACAAGGATATGGTCCGGGTGTTCAAGTACATCCAGTTTCGCGACGACGTGGCGCAGAGCTTCCCGCAGTACAAGCCCACCTACGAACTGCAAAAGGCCCGCGAGATCGCCAATCAGGTGATGTGGCAACACCTGGCGGAGAAGACGAAGCCGTATTTCGATCTGGACGACAAGCGGCTGGCAGCGGTACACGAGGCCCTCGTCGCGGTCGAGCAGTATCCCGACAACCCGGCGCTCGGCAAGCTGATCAATGCCCTCGACGCCGAGCAGCGGGCGGCGTACGTGGCCACGCGCGAGGCACTCGACGAGTTGGGTGAGCTGTTGATCGCCGAGATGGAGCGGCTGGAGGTCCCCCAAGAACAGATCGACGAGATGCGGGCCCGAATCGGCAACTACATCCCGCACAAGTGGTACGGGAACTTCCGGGTCGTCGTCAAGGAGCCCCGGGCGAGAGCCAAGGCCCTCGGTCGACCGCCCCAGACCATCGATATGAGCGGGGTGAGCCGGTGGGAGGCCGAACAGGAGAAACGGCGCCTCCAGCAGTCGTATCCCGAGTCGGCGGTCTTCGTGGTCAAAGAGACGAACCTGCCCTACCAGGCCTTCCAGGAAGCGACGTATGCGCCGGTGCAAAGCATGGTCAACCTGGTGATCGAGCAGTGGAAGAAGCAAGTGGGTGATCTGCCTGGGATAACAGAAAACCAGGCTGACGCTTTAGAGCAGGCCTTCAAGGACCTGGAAAAGTCCAAGGGCTTTGGAATGCACTTCATCAAGCGGGCCGAGGTCAAGGGGTGGACGCAGGACCTTAGAAGGCCCTTGGCCGAGTACTATGCGGGGATCGTGGGCTTTTTAACGAAGATGGAGGCGATGCGGAAGTTCCCCGAGGCCCTGGCCGAGATCGATCCGGCCAAGACGCCGAATCTGTATCTTATGGCGGTCGAGGACGTCAAGTACTGGACGGGCGAGCAGCCTCACGAGATGCCCAAACTGCGGAGCGGGCTCTATTACGCCTACTTGTTCCTGAACCTCAAGAGCGCTGCCGTCAACCTCACAGGCAATATGGTGCTCGGCTGGCCGACGCTGAGCCGGTACACCAAACAGTCGATGGCCAAGATGCTCGGCGCCCAGGCGGACCTGGCGGTGGGACGCATCACGCAGGGGGAAAAGGCCCTGCTGGCCCAGATGGAGGAAACCGGGCTGCTCGATCCGCAGCTCAGCCAGGAGATCAGCGGCTTCGGGGGCAATCCGATCTATCGTTCCACAGTGGGCAAGGCGAAACAGGCCCTCAGTTGGATCGATTTCTTCCGGGCCGCCGAGAGTTTCAACCGCCGGTCCATGGCCGTCGCCATCCATCGGGCGGGAATCACCGACCCGGCGAGGATTACCGAGATCGTGGACGAGGCGCATCACCGGTACTCCAAGGGGACACGACCGTCGCTGTTTCGCGGGGGCTTTACCCCCCTGATGACGTTCCGGTCGTTTACGCTCCACCAGCTCACCTGGATCAAGAACCAGATCAAGGAAGGGCGGATCGGACCGTTGGCCCGGCACATGGCGGCGTGGACGTTTATCGGCGGTCTCAAGGCCCTGCCCCTGGCTGGATTGGGGGCGTTGGCCTATGCCCAGATATTCAAGAGCGATCCGGAAGAGGACATGGCCGAGGTGATCGGAGAGACCGCCGCCAAGATCGTCATGCGGGGAGCGCCCACGGCCGCCGGCGTGACGCTCTCCGGCTCGGTGGGAATGCACGACCTGGTGCCGGTGGTCGAGCCGGGACAGGACGTGTTCAAGGCCTACGCCGAATGGGCCGGAGGCGTGCTGGCTGATGTGCCCGCCCGCGTGAGCCGCGTGACCAAGGATATTCAGGTGGGAGACTACGCCAGCGCCCTCGAGGATATGAGCCCGGAATTCCTGCGGAATCCTCTGGCCGCCTGGCGGCAGTATTCCCAGGGGGCGCGGTACCGCAGCACCCAGCCCGTGCTGGACCTCGACGGCAAGGGGCAGTTCCACCTTTCAGAGATGGAGGCGGTGATGAAGGCGATGGGCTTCCAGCCCGAGCGGCTCAGTCGCGCCTACGAGAAGGGACGCATCCTCATGGCCATCGGCGCCGAGCGCCAGGCGAACAAGCGGGTGTGGGGACAGCGGTTCCACCTGGGACTGATCAACGGGGACACCGAAACCCGCAAGGAAGTGCTCCAGGAACTGACCGAGTACAACCGACGGATGCTGAGCCGCAAGGCCCCCGAGCAGGTGATCCCGCCGGGCGAATTGCTGCAATACGTCAAGACGCTGATGCGGCCGGGCAACATGCCCGCCCGACGCGAACTGATGACCTATATGAGAGCCTTCGGAATCAAGGAGGAGTCGAAGTGACCAGCGAGAAGAAGGCGCAGATGAACAGGTGGCTGATCGGCTTCGCGTGGAGCGTGGTGGTCGTGTTCGCCGCGACGCTGATGGCGGTGGGCTCGCGGTGGGATAAGGTTGGCGAAACGGCCGACAGCCTGGAGGCGACCAAGAGCGAACTGGCGATGGTCCGCGAACGGGTCACGTCGTTGGAAACGGACCTTCGAAATATCTGTGCCAATCAACAGGAGATGAAGGTCACGCTTCAGCGGATGGACGAACGGCAGCGATCGGAGTACACAGCGTTGATGAGGGCGATTCGAGATGGATATTCAGACACTCCTCGATGAGCTGATGAGCTGGTCCCTGCCGGCGGGGACCGATGAGGCGGTTCGGCGGCTCGATCTTCTTCAGGCGGAGGTGTGCCTGAAGTGCGGGGCCGATAAGGTTCTGGACCTACCGAAAGAACCGAACATGAGGAGAGAGAAACTTATCGATCTCGTTGTGGAGCACTGGGAGCGGGCGTTATGAGGGCCGGTTGCGCCATTTGTTCGAATTTTTTTTCAGTGAGCCCGCGAGTCATAATCTCCCCTTACCACAAAACTTACGTTGACAGCCAGTCCGCAATCACCGGAAAGCATCCGTGATCGTTCGAATTTATCCTGTACAAACTCACGGGAATTGTCGATATAGCACGTATGATGACACTGCGATCGATTCCATTCCGGACGCAACGCCGCCTCCTGAGGCGTGGATTGAAACCACAGTATACCCGATTCTGTCGGGCGGATCAAACGTCGGCAGCCCCCCCCTCCTCGCGGTGTCATCAGCTGCAACGGGGCGGTCGATCTCGGGGGCGCGACGGCGCCCCCTGTTCTCATCATGTTTTCTCCCCTCCGAAGCCGGCCCGACCGCGCCAGCTTTACCAACTCCGGCCCCTGTCGATCCTCCTCTCCGACGGTGCATCCCTGGACGGGGGCCGTTTTCTAAGATCCTTTCTCTCGGCCAAGGCCGGCGTTGTCCGCGACTATCGGATCAGCGCCGGCCGTTTTTGTCGCGGCGTAGAGCAGCGGTTAGCTCGGTCGGCTCATAACCGAGAGGTTGGAAGTTCGAGTCTTCCCGCCGCCAGTGAAGTCGACGGGCCCCGGCGCCCGTTGTCGTGCACGTTGGACCGGCGGTCGGACGGGCCGCCGGCCCGACTCTGTAGCCTGAATCCGACGGCCCGGGGGCGTACTGCATTGAGCCACCCCCGGGCGGTCCTTTGCGAGGGAGGCTGTCATGGATGAGATGTTTATCGGATCGATGGTGGACGTCAACGAGGTACAAGTGGGGCGGGCGGTGCAGCGAGCCCTGGCCCGAGCCAGGCGGAGGCCTCCGAGGCGGCTCCTCACGACGCCGGAATACCGAGCCCTCGATCAGATCGTGGCCGCAGCACAGGCCCAGGGCAATCTGCCCGTGGTCCTGGGACCCTCGGGAATTCTGGAAGTCCGGACCCCGCATCCATTGTGTGGCATTCGCCAGGCGGTCCTGCGTCGACGCGGGCCAATCGACGTCGAATCGATCTCCGGGCTGGAGGACTGGGCCTACAATCCCGACGGCAACGAAAGTAAACCAGCCCCGTTGGGCTGATTGCAGTACGCTCTTTGGAACTTACATAGGGGTGGGCGGATAGCTCAGTGTGGACTGGGGCGCCTCCGAATTGTAAGATGCCGGGCGGGATACATCGTCTGGCGATCAGAAAGGAGGATTCGCCTTATGGTCACACTGACCGCATTGTGCGCCGAGTACCTGGCGGAAAGGCGCTACGACCTGGAAGATTCTACCAGGGAGATCACGACGCGGGCCTGCCGATGGTTCGATATGGCCCGGGCCCGGAAGACCCTCGATCAGCTCACGCCGTCGGACGGCGACCGCTATAAGACCTGGCTGGTCGACACGGGTCGATGCAAGAACACGGCCAACATGTACCTCCGGTCGATTCAGGTCCTGACCAAGTGGGCGGTCAAACGCGGACTGGTCGAGGCAGACCCTTTGGCCGGGGTCAAACAGTTCAGGGTCACCCGCAAGCCGGTCCGCGTGTTCGAGAACTGGCAGTTCGAGCGGCTTCTGCGCTACTGTCCCGACGACCTGTGGCGGGCGATCCTGTGGATGGCTCGGACTACCGGGTTTCGCCGGGGGGAGCTGCTGAACCTGACGCGGGACAACCTTCGGGATGGTTTCGCGTGGGTCGAGCCGAAGGAAGCCACCGATCGCACCTGGCCTTGGGATCCCAAGGACAAAGAGGTTCGCCACGTGCCGTATGTCGATCAGGCTCGCGCCGCGATTGGGCAACTGAACACGGGTCATTACGTGCTCTTGCCACGATCCATCGAGGCCAGTCTGCTGCGGATGCAGGAAGGTGGCGTGCTCGCGAGCGAGCGATGCCGGCGGCCGTTGAACAACTTCAATCGGACCTTCAACCGGCTCCAGTTTCTCGCGTTCGGTCGGCGGATCGGGAAGTTTCACCAGTTGCGGGCGACCTACATCACCGAGGCCTGCGAGGATCTGCCGGAACATTTCGTCATCCGATTGACCGGCCACAGCAGCACCAAGACCCTGACCCACTACACGGCTGCAAGGGAGTCTTACTTCGAAATTGCCCGGCAGACCGCGTCTCGGGTAGGAAAAAAGGAGGGTTCCACCCTCGATGCCATGGCCTCAAACCCGGTGTCGAAGGACGGAACCCAATGGGCGGTACAGGACTCGAACCTGTGACCCCCTGCGTGTAAAGCATTGAGTTTCAAACCGACGTAATGCGTCGCGCCAGGCGATGTATCCTCCTCAAAGACCCGGGCCCCAAGGACCCGGGTCTTTTTGCCTGCCCCTGCAACATTTCTCCTCCGGTGAAATCAGTATCGGCGGCGGCGTGGAAAGCAGACACGCGGATGTGCCATGCGAAATCCAGGCAACCAGATAATGCTGCTGTAACTGTCAGTAGGCATGGGGCCGCTGGGTGAAGCCAGCTAGCCGGGGTAGCGTCCGGCCCGCCGATACAATTTTGTTCTTTGATAACTCTTTTGTGCAATATCGGCGGAGGCGTGGAAAATCGCAGACACGCGATGACTGAGGCGTGGTAGCGGACAGAAAAGCCTTGTGCCCGCAAGGGACGAAATGGAGCCGCATAGCCAGCGTAGCGACTGGCCCGCCGATACGATGTGCCGGGGGCGTTTCGATGAAAAGAGCATTGGAGAAAAGCCATGAGACGAATCATTCAAACCGCGTGGTCTGTGCTGACTGCGCTTCTGTGCCCCCAGGCCTACCGGGGGCGGTGCGGGGTGCGCTGATGAAACCCATCGATAACCTCTGGTCGAAGTGCGTGCGTGTCGAGACCGGGCCCCGATGTTTCTTGTGCAGCCAACGAGAGGCGACGCAGGCCCATCACATCTACCCGCGATCGCGGTATCCCGAGCACAAATACGATGCGGATTTCGGGGTGGGCTGTTGTGCGGTCTGTCACCCGGTGCTGGACCGGACCAAGCCGGAGGTGCTGCTGGAACTGGTCGAGCGCAAGTTCCCCGACCGGGCCGCGAGAGTGCGCGACAAGATCGCCAACCGACCCCTGAAGCAAACACCAAAAGAACAGCGGGCCCTGCTGCGGGCCCGCATGAAATCAGCAGAGAGTGTCAATTGGATGGACTTGGAATGTTGCGACGTGGAGAGCTGACCATGGGATGGGTTTGCGTGGCATGGATGGCCGTACTGATTGCTCTAACCCTGTTGACGAGAGCCTCCGCCGAGGAAACCTACGACGCCACCGGCCTGGCCGATGCCGTCAACCGGATGATCCAGATCGAATCGTCCGGCGATCCGAACTGCGTCGGCCCGGTGGGAGAGCGGGGGTTGCTCCAGATCCGCCGGGCCACCTGGCGGGATATCTGCGAGGACCTCGACGTCGAGTGGTCCTATGATGAGGCCTTCGACCCGGCGCACAACCTCATTGCGGGCAGCTACTACTGGCGGGACATGCTGCCCCGGTACCTCCGCCATTATGGCCTGCCGGATTCGGCGTACCTCCGCCTGGCGGCCTACAACTGGGGGATCGGCAACGTCGTTAAGACCTACGACCGCCACGGACGCGAGTGGTTCGAGCACGTCCCCCCAAGCGTCCGCCGGCATTGCCACAGATGGACGCACGCCAAGTGCCGCAACTACCTCGCCGACTACATCGAGGCGATCGAAACCCTCACGCGAAAGGAGTCCCATGGCGAAGACGACAAAAGTAGCACTGGACTGCACGGGCTGGGTCATTGACCGCAAGTGCAAAAAGAGCACGGTAAAACTGGGGATCGATCCCACCCCGGAGAGTTGGTTGCTGAAGAGCGCTGCCCGCGAGACGCCCGTTGGGATCGTGATCAGCCCGACCGATGCGCCGGAGATCAAGCCGATCAGTCTGTTCGGCGTCCTCAAAAGTTGCGTGATCGAGTTCGAGGACGTGCAGTTGGCGCCCGACCGTCTGGCCGACCTGGAGTTCCTGATCCGGTCCAAGGAGGGTGGTTGCCTGGTGCGGTTCGAGGGCGAGTGGGCCGAGTTGTTCGAATAAGGAGGTCGCATGGCCAAGATCGAGATACCCGAGGCCGAGCCCTGTCCGTTTTGCGGTCGCCACTTCGTTTACTGGGATGCGATCTGGGACGCCCGGGGCGTGGTGCTCGTTGCCTACGCCATGCGGTGCGAGGAGTGTGGGGCCTATGGTCCCGAGTCACCGACGGCGGCCGAAGCGGGTATTCGCTGGAATCAGCGGCAGAAGGAGTCTCCATGCCTGCCCCGAGGATAATCTCCGCGATCGTGACGCCCACGGTGGAGATGGCGCTGGACCGGTTCGATGCCGAGTGGCCGGCCGTGTGGCTGGTGTACGGTGAGCCATCGGTCGGCTGGAAGGATCAGTATATCTCTCGTGTGTTCCTGCGAATTGACGGCTACCGGCACCTGGTCGGCGACGATCGGTTCCGCGAGTACCAGGTGCGAGCCAGCAAACAGGAGACGGCGATCCAGCGGGCGGTCGAGTGGGTGCAGTCTACTGTGCAGGTGGAGATCACCATCTATCGAGTCACACTTCCCCCCTCACCACAGAGGGTGGGGTTCCTGGAGGCTGAAAATGCCCGCATCCAACGAGACCCCCGGTGGGGTGCATTCAAGGGTCCTGTTCGATCCCGAGCCGTGGGGACTGCCCCCCGAGCCGGTCGAAATCACCGTAATCTGTCCCGTCAGCGACGACGGAGTCTGTCCGTCGGGATGCGCTGAGTGTAGGGAGTGGGACGCATGACGAAACGAGTTGATTGTCTGGTTTGGTTTCTTATCGGCATGTGTTGGGGCTCGTTCTGCTGGTGGGTGACCCATCCAACGCCCGGCGTCGATGCAGCCACGGGCCGCCCCGCAGCGGACACACCGGGAATCGATGACACCAACACCCCAATCTCAGGCGATGTATCGCGGAGCGAGTGGCCGCCAGCTTTTGAGCCGAATGAATCATACCGAATTGAGTTCGGCACGCCCCATGCGCCGAGCCGGAGCGACGACTATCCATCGTATTGGCCAATCGAACCAATGGAGATGCCGCGCGAGACGCGCACTTTATATCACTGGGAGACCGACCTGGAAACCGGACACAGGCGTTTGGTGTTTGAGGAATAATCACGTATTTTTGAAAGGAGTCATCGAATGAACTGGAAGGGATTTCTCATCATCATCGTGGGCCTGCTGGCCTGGGCCGTCGTAGCGGACGCGGATGGCCTCAGCGTCTCGCTCCTGACGGACGTCGGTACGAGCCGCCTGGAGGGCAGAGTCGGGATCTACGAGACAGACGTCTGGGAGGCGGGACTGACGGGGACGTGGTACGCCGAGGACACCGACCCGGATTGGGGGGTGGGGGGCTATGCCAAGATGATCGTGGACCCGGAGGGGAGCGTTCCGGTGGCGAACTGGCTGCCCAAGATTGGATCGTGGCTCAACCTGCCTGAGACGCTGGCCGTCAAAACCTACCTGCTCGGCAAGCTGGACACCCTACCAATGGACGATGGCCCCAACGCCATCACGGCATCGGCCGGAGCCGGGATGGAGGTTGGACCAGCGGTCCTCGAATGGGTCTATCGCGTCATCGAGGGGGGCAGCAGCAGCGATCCGGTCCTGAGTAGCGGGCCGGAATTGTGGTTTGGGGGACGCATCGAGTTTTAGTAGCTTCGCCGAGGACCGTGCGGGGTGGGCCTTCGAGCGGTCCACCCCGCTTAGAAAGGAGTCTGACATGAGCATGAAGGTATGGATGGCTGATTTGTTGTGGGACGCGCTGAAGCTATTCGCCGGGCGCGTCCACGACTGGGTTTTCGACCCCGCCCGACACGCACGCATCCGCATGGCGCACCGCGAGCGATGGTGGGCCTACCACCAGAAGGCCCTCCGCACCGAAGATCCTCGCGACGACATGCGGGCCAAGGCATGGGCGATTGCGTACGATTTCAAGACACCGCCCACCCTAGCGGAGGCCCGTGGCGATTTGGTGACGTGGCGGAACCCGCCGAAGGGGAAGTGACGCGATGAGCAAACACATCTACCCCTGGTACACCTGGGGCCCACGTGCGATCCGTGGCATAGTATTTCTGGCGGCAAGCTTCTTGCGGGACTGGTTCCCGCGACACGAAAGAAAGGAAGATCATGGCGAAGACAACCAACAACACGATTGATCGTACCCAGCTCGACCGGTATCGCCCGATTCGGACGGTGGGGATGAAGGCGACGGTGAGTTTCAGCGATCGAGGCTCGCTGGCGATCAGTGCGGACTTGATGGCAAGCTGGCCGGCGGGCAGATCCTACGGGGTGATCTACGCCAGTAAGGATCGAAAGTTTCTCTTTATCGAGCCGGCGGGGCCGGACGATGTTGGCTCGCTGAAACTCCCGCGTGACGGCTGCGGCAGCGCCAAGGCCAACGGCAAGGCCGCCATCCATCAGTTCGGACTCGACGCCTTCGCAGGCAGCCGGAGGTGTCCCGCCCGGTGGGCCGACGGTCTGATTGTCGCGAGCATCGTGGAGGCGACGAGCGTACCGAGACGGGCGAAGTCCCGCGTGCACGCGAAAACGCAGAGCGATGGCGAGCTACCCTCCTCCAGCGGCTGGGTCGGGCAAATGAAGTGCCCCGACTGTTGTAAAGAAGTCGCCTATCGGATCGTCGCCGGATGCCGGGTCACGCGCAAACACAACGCTCCGGACGGTGTGCCCTGTGGGGGGGTGGTGGACGATGGCGACTGAGTTCGATCCATTCGCGGGTCCGGTGATCGAGACCCTGGCGGGCGCCCGGGCGAGAGTGGCGGCGATGAGCCTCCGCCAGCGGTGGCAGTGGAGCTACCGCCTGGGGCTGGCGCCTCGCGATTGGGATTATGACAACGCCCTGGCTCACGTGTTGTGGTGGCACGGGCGAAGAAGAAGGAGACCCCATGAAGGCTTATGAAGTAATGACCGTGACAGGTTGCCCTATCGACCGCCTGTTGGCTCATCCCGACAACCCCAGGACGGTGCGGACAAAGAGCGCCGGCTTTCAGGAGCTGGTGGCCTCGATCGCGGCCAACGGCGTGCTCGAACCACTGACCGTCCGACAATACGACGGCGGACTCCAGGTCCTCAGTGGCCACCGTCGAATGGCAGCGGCGGCGGCCGCCGGGTTGGATCAGGTCCCGGTGAGGGACCTTGGTGTTGTAGACGACGCTGTGGCGTTCGACATTGTGGCGATGGCCAATCTCCACGAGGACTTGACTCCGTTGGAAGAGGGCAAGCGCGCGGCCAAGTGGCTCGACAGATACGACCAGGACGCCCGCGCTGTCGCCGGCAAATTGGGGCAAACTCCGCACTGGGTGGTGCAGCACGCACAGATCTATCGCAACCTGGTCGGCGATTGGTCCAAGGCGATCGGCAGTGCCGAGGGGGAGCGGTACGGCGCATCGATGCAGAGCATGCTCACGCAGTGGACGGCGTCGCACTGGGCGGTGATCGCCCGATTGCCGGCGGCGATGCAGATCGCCCAGCTCAAGAAGTTCCAATCGGGGAGTTATTGCAGTTTCGATCGATGGAGCGTCAAGGAGTTGGAGGAGCGGATCGGCCTGGAGATGCTCGACCTGAGCAAGGCGCCGTTCGACCGGGCGACGTGCGCCCAATGCATCAATCGCACGGGGGCCCAGCCGACGTTTCTGTGGGCCGACGACGAGGACGGAGCTACGGGCAATAAGGAAAAGTGTCTCGACCGGAAGTGTTGGGACAAGAAGTGCGCCCGCGCCGAGAAGGCGGCCTTCAAGGAGCTTCTGGCACAGAAAGAGATTGCCGAGGCCATTCCCCTCTCACTGTTGGCGGCGCCGAGGGATTACTGGGATGGGGACAAATACCGCAAGGAGATCCGCTCGCTGAAGAAGGTGCACGGCAAGCGGCTCCTGACGGCCGACTCGGTGGAGATCTGCAAGGAAGGCGAGGCGGGCGCTGTTGCGGCGATCGTCGTGGCAGGCAAGGGCAAGGGCGCCGTCAAGTGGGTGCGGCCGGTCGAAGAGGCAAAGGGAGAGGAGGGAAGGAGCTACAAAGAGCAGGAGAAACAACGCGAGAAGAGACGGTTGGCGATGGTAGAGAAGACCCAGCGACTCTACGAGGCCGTCGCGGCAGTGGAACTCGACCCGGACACGGCGCTGGCGGTCGGACTGCTGTTGGGATTTCCATTTGGTGAAAAGTCCAAGGACCTGGCGGTATTGACGCAGGCGAAGGAGATGCTGGCGGATATCGGGCAACTCTGGGGGCAGATCGTCGCCGACCGACTCAAAGCGTGGTTGGTGGCGAGATCAAAGTCGAAGTGGCTCAGTGACTACGACTTCAAACGCCTGGTGCCGGCGGCGAAGTTTCTGGGACTCGACGTCAAGCGGATCGCCAAGGGCGAGAAGAAAACAACAAAGAAAGCCGCCCGCAAGACAACGAAGAAGAAGGTCGCCCCCAGGAAACCTCGACGCAAGAAGGCGGCGACCGTGACGACCTGTGCCCAATGTGACGGCGACCCCGCCACGTGCGAGATCGGCTGCACACCGTGCCAGGCGGTGGGCAAATGAGTAAGCAACGCGTGCCGTTTCCACACGAATCAGTTGACATCATCTATGGTATTTTGAGGGAGGCGGAGGGGCGCTACCTCAAGGAAGAGATGATGGCGTTTCGCACCAGCTCGCGTCTGATCAATCGCCAGAACGCCTCACCGCACCTGGCCGAGCCACTGCAAGCCTCGGTGGATTATGCAGAGGCAACGAGTCGGTGTGCCGCCACGGCCCGTGACTGTATCGGCGAGTTCATCCGCTGGCTGGAGAACAGGGTGGAGGCGGAAGAATGCCCCGAGTAGAGCCGGCGGGCTTTCAGGCGTTTCGGGTGACGTTGACCGATGTGGAGTACCGAGCCCTGCGCCGGACGAAGCGAGAGCCGCTCGTGGCGAGCCCGTCGAGTCTGGCGGAGATGATCGCCGAGGAATTGAGCCGGGTCCTCGATGAGGACCTGGCGGATCGAATGGAAGAGGCCTGAATGGTATTCTGGTGTCTGTTGATGATGGTGTGGCCATGGGGCGCTTCGGTGAGTGCTGGGCGCGCTCGGGAGTGCCCCGTAGCGCGGTCTGCCGGCTCCGCCACGCCGGGATATCGATCTCGCGGGCCTCCGGTGGGTGGTCTGTGTGTCCATTCCATCGCAGATGTATACCGAGGACGGAGCATGTCACGATCTCATCATGCGGGCTCTACGCCCGCTGCCTCTCTGGTCCATCCCGAGCTGCGCCGATTTCCCTGGCCGGCGGAACCGTCGACCACGTACGGGATCCAGACGCCCTGGCTGGCTGTGGTCAACGCACGCGGCCCGTGGGGGGTCTGGCAGCACTTCCGCGAGGACCCCACCTGGCTGCCGCTGTACCGCTCCCTGCTGGACAAGCCGCTGTGGCGAGAGCTGGACGATTCGGGCCGCGTGTTCCTGCTGGAGTTCTGGCGCCGGATGGCGGCCGAGAACTATTGGGGGATCGTCTGGGGCGACCCGGTGCGGTTGATCATGACGTGGGGGTGCGACCCAGCGCTGTTCAGCCGGGTGTGTGCGGCGATGCTCGATCACGGGTTTTTGGTGTACCTCAGCGATGTCGACAAACGCCGGGTCGAAGCGTCGCCTCGGGGCTGTAAGGGGAGAAGGGGGAGCGGGGGGGACTATAGGGGGGGTGAGAGGGATGAGGGGATAGCAGGTTCCCTGTCTGCTGGCGCAGCCAGGAGACAGGGGGACAGGGGACAGAGAGACAGAGGGACAGAGGGACAGGGGACAGCCGACAGAGACCTAGCGCCAGCGCCAGGGAAATCAGCGCGCAATAAATCCCTTTCAGGTTCCAAGGGGGGTGCAGGGGGGACAGGAGACAGCAAGACAGCCGACAGCGGGACACCCGACAACCGACAGGCCGACAGCCTCACAGCGGACAAACCTGCCAACCTGCCAAAATCTGACCATGGGACCGGTAAATCGACCCTGTCGAGGCGCCGGTCCCAGTCAGTGCCCCAACTGGTGGGGTCGCTGCTGTACTGGTCGGATCCCAGGGCTGTGGAGTTCGGGCGCCTGATGTACCAGGCGGTCACCGGCTGCAAGTGCCCGATCAACATCGAGTTCGCGACAGACGAGGACAAATCCATTGTCGGTGTGTGGGCGAAGGCGTGGTACAATGAGTTCTCCAAAAGCGTTAAGTCCTGTGATTTTAAGGTGTTCTGCGAGCGGTGCGAGCGGGACATCGCGAAGAAACGGGGCAAGCGCGGCGTCGCCAGCCTGGGCGGTGTCGCCATGAGCAAAATCGTTCCCGGGATCGCCCGGGCCATGGGAGGCTCGTAATGGCCAGGAAGAAAACAACCCAGAAGAAGGCGACGAAGAAGGTCGCGAAAAAGCCGGTCCCCCGCAAGCCGGCCCGCAAGAAAACCACGAAGAAGTCCCCTGCCAAACAGGGAAAACCCCGAAAATCGACAGCGGTGGGTCGCGGACGCCCACCCGTGGAGCACCAGTTTCAGCCGGGTCAATCGGGCAATCCGGCCGGCCCGCCCAAGGCCAGGTCGAACCTCTGGCGGCACTTCTGCAAGTGGCTGGAGATGACACCCGATGAGCTGAAAACCGAGAAGCGGCGGCGGGACCTGACGATGAGCGAACGGGCAGCGCTCAAACAGGCCGAGCAGCTCGTGCGCAAAGGCCTGGCCGGCACGGCCTGGCTCGCTACACGTGAGGCCTGGAGTCGGGATGAGGGCAAACCGACCGAGCACGTGCACGTCACGGGCGAACACGTATTGAGCGACGAAGAGTGCGACGAGATCCGAAAGGCGATGGGCGGTGACTAACGACCAGATTCGAGCCGTAGGCGCCAAGCTCCTCACGTACCGGCCCCTGCCGGCGGCAGCGAGGTTCCACAAATCGCACGCGCGGTATCGGTGGTTCTTCGGGGGCAATCGGTCGGGCAAATCCGAGGCGAATACCGGCTACGACCTGTGCTCGTACGTGCTGGGTGTGCATCCCTGGCGACGCGTGCCGCCGAAGTCGACCGTGTGGGCTGTGGCGCCGACGTGGGATATGGTGGGCGCCATCGTCTGGCGCGAGAAGGTCAGGGCGTATCTGCCGCCGGGACAGGTCCAGTCGATTGCATGGCACAACCGCGGTCGGGACATTCCGGCGGTGCTGTCGCTGGTCAACGGGATCCGGATCGAGTTCAAGGCCTTCGAGCAGGGTCGCGTGGCGTTTCAGGGGCGAGACATTGCGGCGATCTACGCCGACGAGCAGTGCGAGCACGATTCGGAATCGATCTGGCAGGAGATGCAGATGCGCCTGCTGGATTCGGGAGGGTTTCTGGCGTGGAGCTGCACGCCGCTGATCTCCCAACCCTGGCTGGAAGAGCGGTCGTCGGACCCGGGTCCCGACGACGAGGTCATCTATGCGGATCTCAACGACAACCGTCTCTCGCGGGGCGGGTATATCGCCGACGACCGGATCGATGCCCTGATCGCCGAGTGGCCCGAGGAGGTCCAGGAGACGCGGATCAAGGGGCACTTCGCCGCCTTCCTCGGAGCGGTGTACAAGGCGTTTCGCCGTGATATCCACGTGCGTAACGTCGTGCTGCCTTCGGACGCGGATCTCTATCGCGGGATCGACCTTGGGTTCAACAATCCGTTTGTATGTTTGTGGGTTGCGAGGTACGGTCCGGACCGCCGCTGGCACGTGTACGACGAGCACTACCAGGCCCGCGAGAGCCTCGCCTACCACGCAGCCAGGATCAAATGCGCCCATCGGGGTCACTTCGTGGCCACGTGGGCGGACCACGACGCGCAGGATGTACACGAACTGAGGCTACTGGGGATCGATACCCTCCCGGCAAAGAAGGACGTGCGGCTCGGGCTCGAATTGGTGCAAGCCAAGCTCAAGATCCAGCGCGATGGGGAGCCTAGCCTGACCATAGCGCCTCGTTGCGTCCATACGATCCGGGAGATGATGGCCTATCGCTGGCGCGAGGGCACGACGAGCCGCGACCCGCGCGATGAGCCCGAAAAACAACACGATCACTGCCCCGATGCACTGCGCTATTGCCTGTACAGCGTTGAGGGCGATAGCTACTTCCAGAGGTGACCGATGGGACTATCGAGAGAGGCATTTCAGTTTGGCGATCTCACCGAGGTTGGGCCAGTGGAACCGCTGCAAACACCGACGGCGACCGAGGTAAGGTTTCTACAGAAAGAGGCCGAGCAGGCGTTCCGGCGGAAGTACGTCCAGAGCCGAGAGGTCAAACCGAAGGAGTTTAGCGATGGCCATCCAGTTCAACCCTAACTGCACGATCGCAGAGATCCTTGCCCATCCCCGCTACAGGGAGTTCGCCCGAGCCGCCACCGACCACGGCCGCCAGGTGGTTCCCGACGCCTTCCCGTGGAACGTCATGGGACGTACCGACGAGGAGATTCTCGCTATGCCTCTGCGGTTCCAGGGTGGGGAGCTGATGCCTCGGGCGCAAAAGCAATTGATGCTCATGGTCATCCACGCCCAGGAGCAACTCGTGCGAGAGTGGTGGGACTGGTGGCTCGGTTGGGAGTGGATCGCCAACGGACGCCGGCCCGCCCCGGAGCACGTGGACGATGAATACGCTCAGGCGGAAGCGGCGAGGGCCGAGCGGAAAGCGGTTTCGCAGGAAGGATGGCTGTTCTGATGATCCCGGGAACGACACATTACCCTGCCGAATTGGACCACCAGTACACGAGGATCCACGTGGGGGTCTCCTGGCCGGCGAGTCGGAGCGGGTACGCCGTGGTGGTGGGCCAATCCAGAGATCGGGCCATTCGGGGCGAATATGTCCTCGATGTCCTCGATGAGGTGGTCGAGGGTAGGCTGTATGCCCTGGTGGCCATGCTGGCGGGGCTGCACCACTACTTCCGGCCCGAGCGGATTCTCGCCGACACCGAGCACGTGGCCGCGATGCAGTTTGCCACCACGTTAGGCCTGGGGATCGAACCGGCCCTGCTGTGCGCCATGCACCAGCCCCTGGCCTACGCCCTGCCGTTGGTCGCGCGGGCACTGGAGGTCGACCGGATCGTCCTGCCGGCGGGTTCGAGATTGCGGGGCGAACTGCTGACGACCCCGGCCCACGTGGACCCGGCTACGCTGAAGCCGGCGGACTATCCCGGTGTAACCGCCCTGGCCTATGCCGCGCTCTCGTTGGACTCGCAGCGGACCCAGGGGCCCCGCCAGGTGACGGCGAAGACCTCCAGGAGGATTTGATATGGACACCCGGCAAATGTCGCGAGAGCGGCTCAACGATCCCCGACTGTGGCTGGCGCTGCGAGAGGAACTGTCGCTTTCCCCTCGGGAGCTCGACGTGGCCATCCTGCTGGTATTGGGTCATACCGTGGGGCAGATCGCCCGCCGGCTGGAGATCGGCAAGAGCACCGTCCTGACGTACCTCAAGCGACTGCGGGTCAAGACGGGTGTCTCCCGCCGCTCGGAGGTAGTCACCTCCCTGCTGCTGGCGTCGGGACTGCTGCTGGGCGAGGAAATCCCTTGTCCCTCATTGGGGGACAAGAATCAGAAAGGCAAAAAATGTTCGGCAAAGGTGTAAACCCATACATCGACACGAGTTCTGGCGATTTGCCTGGATGCGAGGGCTGTGCATTTTTCATCAAACGCTCCGGCCACTGTATGATCAGGCCAGATCGACCGGCCCCGTGCGGCCGGCCTCAGGAACGTCAGAAAAAGGCGACGTACAGATCTCCGTTGGAGCGGTAGCATGAGTGACTTGATGTCGTTGATTGCGATGTGGGGCCGGCCGAAAAAGAAAACCTCCGACCCCCTGCCCGAGGTGACCGATCCCGAGGTGATCGCCAGTGAGGATCGCCTCCGGAGGCAACTGGCCATGGGCACCAAGACGAATCTCACCGGCGGCCGCGTCGGCTCCGCACGCATGACGATGCCGACACTGGTAGGAGTGCGATGAGTCCCGCCGAAATCAATGCGATGTGGCAATCGCTCGACTCCGAGCGGTCGACCGTGAAATCCCTGGTCCAGCAGGTGTACGACTACTGCTTGCCACGGCGGGGCAACGTGCTGACCAAGCGGATGGAGGGGCAGGATGTCCACAACACACTGTATGATTCGACAGGAGAAACCGCCGCCGAACGGTTCGCCACCGGCATGTACAATTTCATGTGGAATCCGTCACGAACGAACTTCATGCTGCTGCCGCCGATCGAGGGCAGCGGGAT
>Ga0172381_10000888_pt1 | contig 37352 bp, 34 predicted proteins | sample Leawel6488metaG_FD_119754 | JGI IMG/M metagenome (GOLD analysis project Ga0172381, IMG submission 119754) | Leachate microbial communities from a municipal landfill in Southern Ontario, Canada - Leachate well 64-88 metaG | ecosystem: Engineered > Solid waste > Landfill > Unclassified | place... | reverse complement strand
AAGTGACACAATTTGAAAAAAATGCTCTACACAGCCTAATTTCCACTGTCAAATTACCTAGTTTAAAAAATGGTGAGCAGAAACAGCTTAAGTTAGCGGATTTTTAACGCAACACGAGTGCGTACGCCGATATGCGAAGTTTCGCGAAGCCGCAGGCGAAGCAAAATTAGGGCGGAGGCTTTTGCATAAAAGCCGTAACCAGATATACGCTGTTAGCTGATGTATTCCTTTTCTTTTGTTTTCTGATAAGAAAACTTGTTTTAAAAAATTTTCAAATTTCTTTTTTCCGTTTTGGATTTTTGGCAGAGGGGTCAGGGGTGAATGCCCAAAATTCAAAACGTCGTTGTTATTTGTTTTTAATAGATGTAACAATACTATCGGTGTTATCAAAAGTTTTAATATTTTTTTCACTAATTAAAGAATTTGAACAAATAATGTTTGTCCTCGTATCTTTGCTGGTATTATGGACAACTATAAATTTTATATTTTTAACGCCGAGGGATTTCAGATAATCAGACGCTTTAAACAATGTGTTGCCTGTACTAATAATATCGTCAATCAAGACAAATGTTTTTGTGTTAGCGAGCGTAATGATTTTTTGTGTTTTTTTATCAGTTTGAACCACCACTTTTGTTGGTGAAATTCTTTTTTTATTAAGTATCACATAAGGCAACCCACTTTTTTGGGATAATTTCTTTATGTTTTCAGAAAAGCCCTCGTCTGGTGACACTAATACTAAATATTTCCCTAGTGATTTTATTTGTTTAATAATTAAGTTATCAATATCAATTGTAATTATATTCTTAATCTTGATACATTTTTTAATTTGTTTGGTAGTTATATGAGGATACAACAGATAAATGTTTTTTACTTGCTTGCCAATTGTTTTCAAAACAAATTCTAGTTTGTCAACCTCATTTTTTGAAGTGGGGCATGATCGTAAATAAGGTAAATATGGTAAAATTAAAATAGTTTGTTTTTTGTAAGCAAAGCTATTTATCAAGCATAGTAATTCGAATAATTGATCGTCAAAACTACTATTTTTATTAAATTTGAAATAGATAAAGTCTACTTTTTTAGATCCAACTTTGATAGTGAGTGTCTTTTCTCCGTCGGGGTATTCACTTTCATTCACATGACAAAATTGACATTTTAATTTTGATGCCAGTTTCTTCCCGTCAATTGATGTGTTGCTTAACAGTATCATATTTATGATAAGTATCTTAACCCTGTTCGCAGTTTGTTGGTCTTGTCATAAAATTTCTTTCCTTGTTTGACTATCTCTCTCAATCTTTTGTTGCCTTCTTTAATGGCTATACTCACTGCTTCGTCTGGTGAATTGGCAATAAAAAAGGGAACTCTTTTTCTCTCGTCTAGATATTTATTTTCGTACAATAAGGGAAGGATTTTGTCAACCATACCACCATATCCTTTTAATAATACAACGGGTACTTTGTTGCGATATGCAACTGATAATTCGTTAAGTGTTCCCGCGCCACCACTTACAGCGATTACAACATCAGAACAAAGCGGTAATAAGTATTCTGGACCACCCTCAAACATTCCAGTAGTCAAACCAACAGTGTATATATCACCCACGCCTCTGTCATGATGGTTATTAAATAATCCGATTGTTATACTATCTCTTTTAATACCTTCCTTTGATACTTCGCTCATAATTCCTCCGCCACCGCCCGTAACGATAGTGGCACCTTTTTCTCCCAAAAGTTGACCGAGACGTCGCACGGCTCGCATTAATCCTTTTGGTGCTTTCCATCCCTTTAAATATTCTTCTGAGCCAGCACTACCGATCACACCGACTTGGAGTATTAATTTTCCCACTCCTACACTTCTTTTTTGTTTTGCAAGAATTGAGTGTTTCATAGACATAGATTATTTATTTGGTAATTTAAGAAAATGTTTTTGGTTTTTTGGTAATTTTTTTGCTCCATTTTTCAATTTTTCTACTATCTCCTCAATTTTTCTTCTTTTCCAACCATAAGCCATTGAGTGATTATGAGCAAAAAGATGAGTAGTTGAACTTTTTACATTAAATAATGGCACAAGCCCATTATCTTTTAAAGATTTGCCAGTTTCACACAAATCAACAATAGCGTCAGCAAAAAATGGTGCTTTGGATTCCGTTGTTCCAACAGAAGGCTGAACCGAAACATTTATATTATTTTTTAGAAAATATTCTTTTGTAGTATTAACCAATTCTGTTGCAATTCGTTTACCAGAAAAATCTTTTAGGTTTTTGTATTTTTTTTGTTTTTCTTTTGGTACTGATAAAACCCAACTGATAGACCCAATACCGTTTTCATTATATTTTAAATCAGCAAGATCTGTAATAGATACACCAGTATCGTCAACCAAGTCAATGCCAGTAAGTCCAATATCCACTTGACCGCTTTCAATCATATGTGGAATTTCTTGAGCACGAGCGACCACTATTTTAATATCCTTGTGTCCACGGATTGTTGGTTTAAAAGAACGTTCGCCACGTAATTCTAATTGATATCCTGACAGACCAAAAAGCATAATTGTGGTAGAGTAAAGAGAGCCACTAGGTATGACAAAAATAATTTTATCAGAATAGTTTTTGTATACTTTTTTTGGATCAAAAACTTTATTACCAACTACGATAAATTTATTTCCGTGTTTTATTTTATAAAAACAACTTCTGTAACCATCTTCGACTGCTCCACCTATTTGTTTTACCTTGATAAGGAAAGAATCGTTATCGTTATCTAAATAGATTTCTTTAACAAATTGAAAGTGTCCCGATTCTTCACCTTTCATCCAAATTTTTTTCTTTTTTCTGCTCCAGTAATGAACTTTGCCAGTTTTGCAAGTTAATTGCCATGCTTTTTCGTTCATAAAACCAAGCATTAAAACTTCTTGGTTTTGATAATCTTGTATTATCACCGGAATTAATCCACCCATTTTTTCGAAATTAAGTTTTTCTTGAGCCATAAAAAATATTAAGAATAATTGGAAGTTTTTATGAGTTTACCATTCTCTGTTTATTTTAATTTATTAAATTATATCATTTTTCCCCTTAAAAATAAATCATTTTCGGAGCGCAGCGGAGAAAACTCCTTATACCCCTCTTTAATTAATGAAAAAGAAATTTTAAAATTTTTTAAAACAATTGGGCGATAGCCCAAAAAAGAAAAGGAATATTTCAGCTAATGTATCGGTATATGCGATGTTTTGCGGAGCGTAGCGAAGCAAAATATGGGAGAGGAAAATGGCGATTCCATTGAAAATAATATTTATCGCTATTTTCTGAACCGCATATACCGTGTTAGGCGTTGTAAAATTTTTACACTTTTTGTTTTTTTTCGCTCACCGTTCAATCACGGGGGGGGGCGAATTCGCTCGCTCAATATGGCGAAGGGGCAGAGGGGTAAGGGGTGAATGCCCCGTAGTCATATCATTCGCATTAGATCAACAAAAAATAATCCAATGGAACTTTAATGATATTAGCATCTTCTAAAAGCGTAAGTTTGTTGCTACAAATAACGATACCATACTTAGCCGAACCCACTTTTTTCATCGTGTTTCTCACTTGTGTGCCCAATTTTTCACCCATGCCGACTTCAATCGGAATTATGTTTTTTTCCGCGATAGTAAGAATAAAATCCGCGCCTTTTTTAGAACTATCATGATTTAACGCGCCGCGATTGCTGGCGATAAATTCTCGATGCAAAGTCATGGCGACAATATCTTCCATCAGCCGGCCTTTTTGGCCGATAAAAATTTGCTCATTGCCTGCGACCGACAGAAACGCGGATCGCATCGCCGATGACATAAATTGATAGCGCGATGGTTTACGGACTTTTTTGGAATTTGAGCCATAGGGCATAATGCGAATAAGCAATTCCGCTTGTTCTAATACTTCCAAAACATTGGTTATGGTATTAACACTGGTTTCAAGTATTCCAGAAAGTTTTTGCACACTTACCATGTCTGATTCTGCTAGCAAAAACAAAACTCGTTTAATATATGAGAGGGTTTTGGCGTCGAAACGACCCAAACTCTGCACATCTTGATTAATGACTTTGTCCAACAATAAAGATATTGTTTGATACACCCGTGCTTCGTCCTTCATGCGAATGGCAAATGGTAGGGTGCCAATTTTCAAATATTCATCAATGAGATGTCGGTCAATAGACGACCATGCGCTCATTATAATTTGTTCAAGTTTTTGTAATTTTTCGTAAGCGTCTTTGGCGGAGTCAGCATTAAATATAGCATCCTTTAAATTTTTCTTTAGGTCTTTAACGGGAAATTTACCATCACGAATCATTAAAAATTCAGTAAAACTGGTTGGAAAAAGTTTCTGAAAAATTGAACGGCGAATAACATCAGGATTGGTTTGTAAAGAAACCGCCGACGAACCGCTACAAACAACAAAAACTTTATTTGACCTATCATAAACAGATTTTAATACTGATGCCCATTTAGGATCATATTGCGCCTCATCAACAAAGATAAACAATGGTTTGGTAAGCTTTTCAAAACTTTCACCAAGTATTTGTTCATAAGCTGCTAATACATCTTTGAGGGACGATCCCAAAACATTAACCACTTCGTCAAGTGAAATATATAACATTCTTTGCGGATCTGTTTCTTGATAGTGATTTAAAAATAATTGGGCCAAAATAGTGGTTTTACCAACACCTCGAAGACCGGGGACGATAATCCAACGGTCACGGGCTTCAGGGTTATGCAAAAAATCCCTCAAGTATTTATCTATTTTGATGTAGATATTTCGTTGGGGATATTTTTTGCCTTGTTCGTCTTGCACATATGTTCGTAAGCGAAAAGGGGATTGTACAAATTGGTTTTGTAAATATTTAAGGATTTCCTCCATATATTTTGTATGTTATTTAAGTGATGTAGTAATATCACTTACTATATTACTATATTGATATAGTAATGTCAAGAGGGTGTTTTTGGGCTAAAATATGAGGTTTGGTGGGTTGTTTACTAGATAGGGAATAATTATTATGATAGGAGAAGGAACGGAATCTCGTTTTTTAATTCGTTTAAAAACTTCTTAAAATAGAAAAAATAATAAATATTATGATCAAGGAGATGGCACCAACATATAAATAAGATGAACCGTCCCATATTTTTTGGAACCAATTTTTTTTATTTGGTAATTTTATTTCGAGCTCATTTATTTTATTGAGTGCAGTTAAAACATGATTAGCGTCCCTACTTAATTTTAAGCTATAGTCAACAAGAGAAATCGGGATAAGTGTAAGTAAAATAATGACTAGTATCTTTGTCGTGTTTGGTGATAAAGGCATTAATTGTGGGTTAAAGGTTGCAATGACCAAAACAGCGGCCACCAATGGTGATGTTGTAAAGATAATATTGTATCTTCCCCAGATTATTTGTCGCAGTGTTTCCAGGTGCATCTTTTTAATTTCATCTTTTGATTCGTCTTGGGTCATATCGTCAAATGTGGTATAAATTTTTAATTAAATTGCGTCGCGTTTTTTACAATGGTTTAAATGAATTTTTGTAGGATTCCCAATAATATTCAGGCACATTAACATTTTCTCCGTAAATCTGATAAATTTCATAAGGAGTTCCGTTAATAATAAACGTAATTCCATTTCGTGTTAGTATTTCATTTGCCGCAGGATCTGTTCCTTTAAATTTCCAAGCACGCGCATTTACATTTTTAAAATTTAAATATTTATCTTCTAAAATTTCAGCATTTCCAACACTCTTAATTCTACTATCGACTGATCCTTTGAGCCATGCAATTTGGGATTCGTTTGATATGATTTTTTTACTATCTATAAGTTTTGCGACATGAACACCATATACAATGCCGTCTTTCCTAAAGGCGTAATCATTGATTGCCAATAATCCCGCTATCCCTACTTCTGTTTTTGTAATTTCTGGAGGAATAAACATATTAATTGTAAAACCATCTTCTTTAGAAATGTATTCAAATTGTGTTTCAAAAGAACCTTGTAGTTGATTTTCCGTTGTTTGGTTATTGTTTTTTGATTTATTAAAATAATTATTTACCCAAAAAATTACAATTATAAATAATATGACGATTAAAATTTTTTTCATATTTTTGTAAAATCAATTTTTATAAATAAATTTTTTATCAAATTATTTTTGCAAATGTTTATTTATTGCGTTTGTGATTCTTTCGTCGTCAGTTTTGAACCTATTTTCTATCCATTCTTCTTTTATATCATCGGGATCCTTTTTTAGCTTTTCTGCCCACTTTTTAATAATATTTTTTCTATTAGGATAAAGTTTGTTTTCCAACCAATCTATTATTAGAGTAACTGCTCCCCTAATAAATACATAAGAAATTGGAATCAATATTATTAATCCCCAGAAGCCAAGTTTGTAGTAGCCATAAGCAAAACTTAAGAGATGAGAAAACAAACCCACAATATAAATATGTTGGTTTTTTCTTCCATTACTGATTAAACCAAATCGAGCAATAAAATATGTAATAAAATTTATGATGATTATTATTGCCCAGTTCAAATAATGATTCATATTAAAAAATGTTAAATCGTTTTCGTAGCGTAGCGAAGAAAACACCTTGGAACCCCTCAATCACCCCCTCAATTCACTCACATTCGCCCACCCCTCGCCAATCATCCAAACACAAAAAACAAAAAGTGTAAAAATTTTATTACGCCTAACTACTTATATACCAACTTGTTGATTTTTTGGCTAAAATATAGTAAAATATTTGTTGAAATGTGGTTTCATAACGTTAGTATGAAACCAGATTAAATATACCAAAAATCAGCGAGTAACGCAAATATGTCTTGGTTTAACCAATCCAAACCCATCATTGCCCTCGCGCCCATGGCAGATATGACCGATGGGCCGTTTTGTCGTGTGTGTAGGGAAGTTTGTAGCGATGTCATTCCCGCGAAAGCGGGAATCCACGACTTGGCGGGGCAGATCCCCGCTTACGCGGGGATGACAAGTGGATCGTTTGTCATCTTTCGAGAGATGGTGAGCTCCGAAGCAATTGCGCGGGGGAACGAGAAGACACTGAAAATGTGCGCGTTTGACGAGATAGAGCGGCCGATTGTGTTACAGATTTTTGGCGGTAGTCCTGTTGTTATGGCTAAGGCCGCGCAAATACTCGTGGATAAATTTAAGCCCGATGGATTGGATATTAACATGGGTTGTCCGGTGCCAAAAATAGCGGCCAAAAATCATGCCGGGGCGGCACTCATGAAAGACCACGATCGTGCCGTCAAGATTATTCAAGAAATAAAAAAGGTTCTACCCAAAAGTATTCCATTGTCGGTAAAAACTCGTTTGGGGTGGATTAATCCCAAAGATATTTTGGAGTTTGTGCCTAAGTTGGAGGAGGCTGGCGCAGATTTAATTACTATCCACGGTCGTACCAAAACGCAAGGTTACGCCGGTAAGGCGGATTGGCAAATGATTGGTGAAGCGAAAAAGTGCGTGTCAATTCCAGTTTTGGCGAATGGTGATATTAATTCAGGCGAAGATATTAAAAAGTGTTTGGAGATTACTGGCGCGGATGGCGTGATGATTGGGCGAGGGGCGCTGGGGAATCCATGGGTGTTTGCTAAAATTAACAATGAACAATTAACCATTAACAAGCGCATTGAAATAGTATTGCGGCACGCCGAGCTACACTTGGCGCATTATGGCCCCAAGAGTATGGTTACTTTCCGCAAACACTTGGCGTTGTATTTTAAAGGCCTGCCGAATGTAAAAAATCTTCGACAGGAATTGGTAAAGGTAAACACAATGGCGGAGTTGGAATTAATACTTAAAAAACTTCCTCAATAAGGAAGTTTTTTAATATTCTTTATAACTTTTAACTTTACAACTTTCAACTCGTCATTCCCACTCAATTGTCCCGGGTGGTTTGTTGGTGATATCGTAAAAGATAAAATCCACGGCATTAAGCGCGGAAATTTCTTTCACAATTTTTTTGAGTGTCGCGTCGGGAATGCGTGCGAAGGATACGGTCATGGCTTCTTCGCTCTCTACCGGTCGCAGAACAATTGATTCTTTTTTATCGTATCCAAACGGCACTATCACTACCGGTAGTTGCCAGATGTGTTTGCAATTTTTATCGGCCAAAATATATTTGTTTACGATTGTATCAATTTTACGCAATAAATCTAGGCGGACTTTTGCGAGATAAGCCGAGTTTAGTTGGCTCGTGGTGATTTTACTTTTATCGCCAGAAAGTAAAAACATGACGCGGTTAATTTCTTTGTGGCTATTGGTTATTTGCGGGGCAATGGTTTCAAACTGTTTCCACGCGGTGTTATTAAGTTTGCTGGGAATAATTAGCGCTGGGTGGGCGTAAGAACGCTCGTCACCTTGGACACCGACGGAGCGGAGGGGGAGGCGATATGTCATTCCCGTGAAAACGGGAATCTGCGACTTGCCGAGGGCAGATCCCCGCGTTCGCGGGGATGACAAGCGCGAGAGATCCTTCCCCGAAGGGGTCCCTTTGGGACGCCCGCTCAGGATGACAGGCGAGGACGACATTGTTCCATCACCGCACAAACACCTTATTCCAAGTCCGGGACCAGGGAAGGGGTGTCGACTGATAAGCGCGCCCGGCAAGCCAAGTTTTTTTCCAATCGCCCGCACTTCGTCTTTATACAATTCGCGTATCGGTTCAATAATTTTTCCTTCGGCAATCATTTCGACAATGCGCGGCACGCGATTGTGGTGGGTTTTTATTCTGTCAGCATTTTTAGTACCGCCCGATTCAATGGTGTCGGGATAAATAGTGCCTTGGCCAATAAGCCAATCGTTGTTGTCCATCTTTTTTTCCGCCATTACTTTATCCACAATGTCCAAAAACAAATCACCAATAATTTTGCGTTTCGTTTCTGGTTCGGTTACGCCTTTGAGGGCTTCCAAATATTCCGCTTCGGCGTTATATACATGCAGATTATCAAAACCGGCTTTACATAGAGTGGTTTTTACCAAAGCGGATTCGTTTAGTCGCATCATTCCCGAATCCACGTGCAATCCGTAAACGCGTTTTTTGCCCAATACTTTTTCTAAAAGCGCGAAGCATACAGTGGAATCTACTCCACCACTTACCAGCAAAAATACATTCTTATCGCCAGCTTGCTTTTTTATGTCCGCTTCAATTTCGGCGAGCATGGTGGCGGTGGTCCAATTTTTCTTGGCTTTGCAAATATCGAAAACAAAATTATTTAGCATTATTTTCCCGGCTTTGGTGTGGTTAACTTCGGGGTGGAATTGAAAACCGTAGAAGTTTTTGTCGGGATTATACATGGCTGCCACCGAATCATTGCCGGTAGTGGCGATTTGTTTAAATCCCAAAGGCATTTTACTCACATGATCGCCATGGCTCATCCAAACCGTTGTTTTTTTAGGAACTTTTTTAAATATCGGGGCAGGGAATACGCTCATGTTGGCAAGGCCATATTCGCGCGCTTGGCCAGAGCCGACCGCGCCGCCAAAAACATCAGCCATTAATTGGTGCCCATAACAAAGACCCAAGATTGGTATTCCTAATTTAAAAATAGCTGGGTCATAGGCCAACTTGGGGTCGCGAGCTACACTTCTGGGGCCGCCAGAAAGAATTATACCCACCACATTTTTCAATTTATCCGCCGATGCGTCATTGTGGTAGATATGTGATATTACACCTAACTCGCGAATACGGCGACCGATGAGATGAGTATATTGCGACCCAAAGTCTAAAATAGCAATTTCATTGTTGCTTTGCATACGGGGATATTTGCCAAAATTGATAAAGTTGGGTATAATATATCATATTTTCTAATAAAATCCAATATGTTTAACAACTTCGAAGATACCTTTACTTTTGATGATGTTTTATTGGTGCCGCAGAAATCAGACATCTTTCCCAAAGATGCTTCGTTGGCAACTCGTTTAACGCGTAAAATTAAGCTTAATCTGCCATTTTTGAGTGCCCCAATGGATACGGTTACCGAGCATAAAATGGCTATTGCCATGGCGTTGGCGGGTGGTATTGGTATTATTCATAAAAATATGTCGATCGCCGAACAGGCGACCGAAGTAGAAATGGTCAAACGTTTTGAAAATGGTTTTATTGAAGATCCGGTAACAGTGGGGCTGGAAGACAAAATTAAAGATGTTGTGAAAATTAAAAGCAAGTATGCTTACAAAAAAGTACCGGTAGTTGACGCCAATGGCGTGTTAGTAGGGCTGATAACCGATGTGGATTATTGGTTACCAGATGACATAGATATGCCGGTAAAATTTAAAATGCAATCAGTTGATGATTTAACAGTCGCTAGGAAAGGAGTTAGTTTAGACGATGCTAATAAAATTTTGCGGGAAAAAAGATTAAAAACTTTGTGCGTGGTAGATAAAGACGGCAAACTTTTTAGCATTGTTACGCGTCGTGATATTGAAAAGAATTTGATCTATCCCAATGCCTGCAAGAATGATCTTAAACAACTAAGAGTGGGAGCGGCAGTGGGTGCCTCGGTAGAAACTGCCATGGAAAGAGCCGACGCGTTGGTTAGTGCCGGTGCGGATGTGCTCATTATTGATACTGCCCACGGTCATTCGGTGCGAATTTTACAAACTATTAAAGAAATTAAAAAACTATATAAAGATATAGAAATAATTGCCGGCAACGTGGCTACCGGAGTAGCCGCCAAGGAATTGGTCTTGGCCGGAGCTGATGCAATTAAGGTGGGGATTGGCCCGGGGTCAATTTGTACTACACGGGTTGTTTCCGGAATCGGCGTTCCGCAATTATCTGCTGTAATTGACGTTTGTCAGGCGGTTAAAACCGGCAAAATTAAAGTGCCGGTGATTGCCGACGGTGGAATAAAAAATTCCGGGGATGCCATGAAGGCGCTGGCCGCGGGAGCCGATAGTGTGATGATGGGCAACATGTTTGCCGGCACCGATGAATCGCCTGGACGAGTGGAATTTGTGGGTGGCAGAATGTATAAAGTGTATCGTGGCATGGGCAGTTTGGAAGCTATGGAACATGGTGGTAAGGAGCGTTATGGTCAGGCGCATTTAAACGACAAGAAAAAGTTTGTACCTGAGGGTGTGAGCGGTAAAGTTTTGTATAAGGGGCCGGTAGATAGAATTATTTATCAATTAGCAGGCGGAATTAGAGCGGGAATGAGTTATTGCGGCACGAGGTTGATTACGGAATTACATAAAAAAGCGCGTTTTGTGCGTATTTCCAACGCCAGTTTACGCGAAAATCATCCTCATGATTTAAACCAAATTGAAGCGGCTCCGAATTACAATGTGGAATAATTTTTTAATTAAAAATCCCCGGTTTAAAGCCGAGGATTTTTTGTTTTATATTTTTTAACTAAATTTTAGCTTAATGATAACTATAAAAAACTCCGCAATGTCTTTATGGGATAGCTTAGATAGACCGCTGGCGCGATCCTTAAAAAGGACCGGAATTTCAGTAATTTTAAAATTTAGTTTTTGAGTATAATAAAGCAACTCTTCCTGAAAAGCGTAACCGTTGCTTCGGATGCTATCAAGTGGAATGTTTTTCAAAACTTGACTGTTAAAACAACGAAAGCCCGCTGTAACATCGTGAGGTTTTAATTTTAAAACCAGCCGCGAAAACCACATCGCGCCATTGCTTTCAAATTTACGCCACCAATTCCATCCAACCACTCCACCGCCGGGCACTTTGCGTGAACCAATCGCCAAATCAGCGCCATTTTGGCAAGCGGATAATAGGCGGGGAATATCCGCTGGATCATGCGACCAGTCGGCATCCATTTCAAAAATATAATCAGCGCCCAATTCCAGCGCTTTTTTAAAACCGACGATATACGCACTGCCTAAACCGAGCTTACCACCCCGTTCTATTAAATGAAGAGGGTATTTATTTTGAAGTTGTTTGACAATATCCGCCGTGCCATCTGGTGAGTTATCGTCTACCACGATAATTTCTAAACCAAAAATAGACAAGGAAAATATTTTCTCTAGGAGTGTGGCAATATTCTCTCTTTCGTTGTAGGTAGGGATAATTATCGCGATCATAAATTCAAAATTCTAAATTACAAATTCCAAATAATTTCAAAATTTTAATGACTAAACTTCAAGATACTTTTTAAGTTTAAATATTTGGTAATTGTAATTTATTTGTGATTTGAGATTTTGTATTTGATGTTTTAATCTAATGATTGAAACATCTTGTGCCCGTAAATACCATCGCGATGTCATATTCATCGCAGGCCGCAATCACTTCAGCGTCTCTTATTGATCCGCCCGGTTGGATAATGGTTTTAATACCGGTAGCAGCGATTTTGTCGATGCTGTCACGGAATGGAAAATAGGCGTCCGAAGCCAACACCGCGTCGGTAATTTTGTCGCCCGCTTTTTTGATGGCAATGTCTACACTATCTATGCGCGAAACCTGTCCGGCGCCCACGCCCAGGGTTGTATTGTCTTTGGCGATGAGAATTGAATTGGATTTGATATGTTTGAGAACTTTCCAAGCAAAGAGCATGGAAGCAATTTCGCTATCGCTGGGCACGCGTTTGGTAGCGATTTTCAGATCAGATTGAGCAATGGTTTTGGTGTCGTTGTCTTGAAATAACGCGCCGCCTTCAATATAGCGAAAAGTGTGAGTCGGAACAGGTGATGGCACCGCCCCAGTTTCAAGCAATCGTAAATTTGGTTTTTTCGCCAAAATTTCCAATGCTGGTTTTTCAAATTTGGGCGCGATGACTATTTCGGCAAATACTTTGGAAATTTTTTCAGCAATAGCAGTCGAGCACGGACGATTGAGGGTAATTATTCCCCCAAATGCCGATAGGGCATCGGCGTTGTAAGCTCGTTCAAACACTTCGTCGATTTCGACGCCCACAGCCACACCGCACGGGTTGCTATGTTTTATTACAGCGCATGTGGGCTCGCTAAATTCTTTTATTAATTGCCAGGCCGCATTAGCATCCATTAAATTATTATAGGATAGCTGTTTGCCTTGCAGGATTTTGGCATTGATAATATTAGCGGATGTGTTTATCGGATTTTGATAAGCGGCTGCAGCTTGGTGCGGATTTTCGCCGTAGCGCAGATCGTAGTATTTATTAAAAGTTAAAGTTAATTTGTCGGGAAATTCTTCAGTTTTAAAATGGTTGGCGATGACAGCGTCGTATTGCGCGGTGTGGGCAAAGGCTTTGGCTGAAAGCTTTTTGCGAGTTTCGTAAGCCAGTCCGCCCTGTGTTTTTACCTCTTCAATAATGCCGGCATAATCACCGGGGTCGCACACTACTCCCACCCAGCCGATATTTTTGGCGGCGCTGCGAATCATGCTCGGACCGCCAATGTCAATGTTTTCTATTATTTCTTCTTCGGTAGCTTCTGGTTTTTGGATGGTTTGCGCGAAGGGATACAGGTTTACTATTACCAAATCAATCCACTTAATATTTTGTTTGGTCGCGATGTCGGCGTGCTTATCGCGCAGACCCAAAATACCGCCATGCACCATGGGATTAAGGGTTTTGACGCGTCCATCCATAATTTCTGGGAAGCCAGTAAATTGCGATATCTCTACGACCGGAATACCGGCTTCGGCTAAGGTTTTGGCGGTGCCACCGGTAGAAATAATTTCTACACTAAGTTTATTTAATTCCTGCGCCAATTCCACGATACCGGTTTTGTCCGATACGGAAATAAGCGCGCGTTTGATTTTAATATTTTCTATATTCATAGTATAGGTTGTCATTCTGAGTGAAACGAAGAATCCCTTCGATGTGATTATTTTCCGTCATAGGCGGGTCAGTCTTTGGCGGAAAGAGATCCTTCGACTCCCCGCCAAATGGCGGGTCGCTCAGGATGACAGTTAAGAAAATTGTTTAATAACTTCAACAAACGCTTCTCCCTCCAATTTCTGTACTTTTTGTTTTAAGGTTTCGGGTGTATCGGTTGGTTGCACCGCGCATTTTTTTTGCATAATTATCGGCCCGGTGTCTATACCCTCGTCCACAATGTGAATAGTACAGCCGGTTTCGGTTTCGCCAGCCTTGATAACTTCGCTGTGCACATCCAGATTCATACCCCCGGCGAATTTTGGCAATAGCGATGGGTGGACATTAAGAATTTTATTTTTATACGCGTTTATCAAAACAGGGGAGACAATACGCATGTAGCCTATTAGCAGTATTAGATTAATTGGATATTTTTGTAATTCAGTCAGAATTTTTTCATCCCGGCTTCGCTGCGCTTCGCCGGGCAAGCCCGGCTCGATATATTTATAATTTAGCCCCCAATTTTTTGCTTTTTTCAAAATGCCGGCGTCGGATTTATTAGAAATAACAATATCAATCATAGCATCAAGTTTGCCAGATTTAATTGTTTCATAAATTGCAGTCAGGTCGGTGCCATTGGTAGAACCCAGTATTGCCAGATGGAGGGTTGACATATTTGATTATTTTAGTTAGAATATTTTTAGCTTTATTAACAAGAGGAGGATATCATGCAAGAGACGCAAATAGAACGGATCCATCGTTGTTTCAATGACGGCCAATGTGGCGATTGTGCCGGTAATCAGCGATACTCTTTCCTGGTACGGTTCTCCGGCAAGGAGAAGTCAGACGTAATGGCGATGTGCTGTCATTGCGGACACACCAACTACGAGGAGAAGCTCCAAGGAAAAGAGCTCGAAGTATCGGAGTTGCCCAAGGCGGTCAGTTTTATTATAAAAAAACTTACCGAGCGCGGCCACGAATAAAAGTTTTTTTTCAAGGTTGTTTTCGGTAGCGCGCCCAGCATCATGGGCGCACTTTTTTTAACGAACAGTTTTCATCATTTCCACTCGTTTGGCAATTAATTCTTTCGTGCCAATATCTTTGCGGTGAAAAAGTGGACCGGTAATTTTATTAATTTCTTCTTCGGCGATTTTTTCGGCTTCGTAAATCGTATCGGCAATACCAACCACTGCCACCGTGCGCGAACCAATTTCGTAAAGTCCATCCGTGCGTTCATCCACCGATGCAAAATATAATTGTTCTTGGTTAACCACACCCTCCGTATTAATTTTTTGATTTTTTATCGGATTGTCCGGATAACCTTCGGGCACAGCATATTTACACACTGTCGCTTGGTGAGAGAACCGGGTATGATTTTGTGTTAAATTACCATTAACAATCGCTTGGCACAGTGCCACGAAATCCGATTCCAAAATAGCGAGCACATTCATCGCTTCCGGATCTCCTAAACGGGCGTTGTATTCAATCAGTTTTACTCCATCTTTGGTAATCATAAATCCGCCATACAAAATTCCTTTGTATCCTTCGCCGAATTTGGCGCGCAAAGCATCAGCTGTGGCTTGGTTTATAGCCTGCGCTTCCGTTAGGTCATTTTCATTCAAAAATGGCAGTAGGTGATTAGCGTCGCTGTAAGTGCCCATACCGCCGGTATTAGGTCCAAAATCACCTTCAAAGGCGCGTTTATGGTCTTGCACGACCGGCATGTGAGTCAAATTGGTTCCATCACAAAAGCTCATCAGCGAAAACTCTTGACCGATAAATTTTTCTTCAATTACAAATGGACTGCCGACTGTTATCAATTCTTGGCAATAGGCGAGGGCCTCGTCGAAATTATGTAAATGATCACCGGCTACTTTTACTCCTTTGCCACCCATCAGTCCATCGGCTTTGATCACATAATTCCCTTCACCTAGTTGATGTAAAAAGTTTTCTGCTTCGCTAAGATCAAATAAGCGTTTGAATTTCGGCGCGCCCGGTATATTATATTTCGTTTGCAAATCGCGGGTAAAACCTTTGCTGGATTCCAGTTGAGCGTGTTTTTGCTTGGGTCCAACGCAGGGAATATTATTTTTCCACAAAATATCAGCTACACCGGTTGAAAGAGGGGCTTCCGGACCGATGAAGGTTAAATCAATTTTATTATTTAAGGCGAATTTGAGCACTGACTCGGGGTCGGCAATTTTACCAGTTTCATATCCAACGCAAAGTTTTTTTATCCCCGGGTTATTACTTGATCCAAAACAAAAAAGTTTCGGATTTTGCGATGAGCGTTGAAAAGCTCGGGCGACTGCGTGTTCGCGCGCTCCTGAGCCAATAATTAAAATATTCATAGATTATTTATTTTTCTTCTCCACGTTCGCTGTCGCGTATCTTTTCCATTTCATCCATCATTTTTTTATCCACATCGCCAGTAATATACGAGCCATCAAGGCAGGCCATACAAGGTCGGGTGATATTATGCTCGCCTTTTCTGGTTATAGCTTCCACCAGATCATCAATGGTTTGATAAAGCAGAATATCAGCGCCAATAAAGTTTTTTATTTCATCTTCCGTCATCTGCGCGGCAATCAGTTCGGTTTTAGTGGGCATGTCTACCCCATAGAAACACGGAAATTTAACTGGCGGACAGGCGCTGACAAAATATACTTTTTTGGCCCCGGCTTCTTTTACCAGACGAACAATTTCTTTACTAGTAGTGCCACGCACGATAGAATCGTCCAACAGCATTACATTTTTATCTTTTAATTCAGTTTCTTGTGGAGATAATTTTTGTAAAACCGATCTTTTGCGAATCGCTTGTCCGGGCATAATAAAAGTGCGACCAACGAAAGAGTTTTTGTAAATTCCTTCGGAGTAACGCACTCCGAGCTCGCCAGCCATCGATAGCGCGGCAGTATTGGAAGAAAAAGGAATCGGCACTACCACATCCGGCAAAATATCCGGATATTTTTCTTTCCAACGTTTGGCCAAGTTTTGTCCCATGCGCAATCGCGAGCGGTATACGCTTACATTGTTAATCATTGAATCCGGCCGGGCAAAGTAGACGTATTCAAAAATACAAGGAGTGAATGCTTGCTTTTTTAGTATTCTGCTTTGCATTTCACCGCGTTCGTTAATGTAAATTACCTCGCCGGGTTGGACATTTCCCATCGGTTTGAAACCCAAAGACGTATACATGGTATTTTCGGAAGTAAAGATAAAGTCGCGGGTTTTGTCCGGATTTGTTCGCATGCCACAGACAAATGGTCGGATGCCATGCGGATCGCGGAAAGCCACCATGCCCTTGCCGGCAATAATTACTACCACCGAATAAGCGCCATGAACACGACTAAATACTTCATTTACCGTGACACAGATATTTTCAAACATCTCATTATTTTTGTCTAGTTTGGACAAGGCGGAGGCGAATACATTCAAGATTACTTCCACGTCGCATCCGGAATTGCAGTGACGACCGTCTTTGGTTTCCAATTCTTCCTTGAGCGCGCAGTAGTTGGTTAAATTTCCATTGTGCGCCATGGCAATGCCAAAAGGCGAGTTCACCATAAATGGCTGGGCATCCTCAATGCCACCATCATTTCCGCCGACAGTGGGGTAGCGGGTATGACCAATGCCCCAATTTCCCTGCAGACGTTCCATGTTGGATTGTTGAAAAATATCGCGCACAAAACCCACGCCTTTTTTGAGGTGAAATTGTTTGTTATAAGTGATGATGCCGGCCGCATCCTGTCCGCGATGTTGCAGGTGGATCAAGCTATCATATAGCTCTTGCGCCACCGGTTTATGAGAAAATATTCCAACGACTCCACACATAAATTAGTTATAAAGTTTTAAAGTTGAAAGTTATAAAGTTTGACAATCGTATTGTCATTGCGAGGAGGCCGTAGGCCGACGAAGCAATCTCATCACATTGTCATCCTGAGCGTAGCGAAGCGAAGTCGAAGGATCTGTTACTTTATCAAATCCGATAATTTAACTGACAATCCAATATATTTCGCCGGTGTCAATTTCAGTAATTTGTCTTTTTCTGTTTTTGGTATATTAAGTCCGGTGATGAATTGTTGCATGGCTTCTTTGGTAATTTTTTCGCCCCGAGTAAGTTCTTTGAGTTTTTCATATGGCTTAGCGTAGCCTACTTTGCGTAAAATGGTCTGGATGGCTTCGGCCAGTACTTCCCAATGATTATCCAGTTCAGCTTGAACACATTTTGTGTTCACTTCCAGTTTTTGCAATCCCTTGATGGTATTTTGGTAGGCGAGTAGGGAATATCCCAAGGCCACGCCTTGATTGCGAATTACGGTGCTATCGGTAAGATCGCGTTGGAGGCGGGAAACAGTTAATTTATCGGCCATAAATCGCAAAATGGCATTGGCCATGCCAATATTACCCTCGCTGTTTTCAAAATTAATCGGGTTGACTTTGTGGGGCATAGTCGATGATCCAACTTCGCCCGTTTTCTTTTGGAGTTTAAAAATTCCGCGAGAAATATACAACCAAATGTCTTGGTCCAGATCTTTTATAATATTATTCAAGCGTGATAAGGCATCGTAAATTGCGGCAGAACCATCATGTGGCTCAATTTGAGTGGTGAGTAAGTTGGGATTAAGATTGAATGAGCTAATAAATTTTTTGGAGAATTTTATCCAATCAACATTGGGGTAAGCGAGCGTGGCAGCGGCATAATTACCGGTGGCGCCGTTAATCTTTCCTTCCAATTTAAAATATTTTAAGTGGTTTAGACCGCGACGAGTGCGGTTATAAAATACCGCCAATTCTTTGCCGAGTGTGGTTGGGGTGGCGGGTTGGCCGTGAGTGAGCGCTAAAAGAGGTGTGTCAGCGTTATTTTTTATTAGTTTTTTAAGTGTAGATAAAAGATTTTCAATTTCTGGAAAAATTATTTTTTCTAATCCATTTTTGAGCATTAAAGTATAGGCAAGATTATTAATATCTTCGGAAGTGAGCGCAAAATGGATAAATTCAGATTCAAATTTTTCCTTAATAAAATATTCTATCGCCTTCACATCGTGATTAGTAGTTTTTTCAATTATTTTAATTTTTTCCGCATCGGACAAAGAAAATTTTTCGTATAGCGCGCGCAGCTGTTTTTTCTGCGCCGCGGTAAATGGTTTTACTTCGATTACGGCTTTTTCTTCTCCCAAAGCGATTAGATATTCAATTTCAACCATAATCCGATATTTCATCAGTGCCATTTCGGAAAAGTAAGGGGCTAATTCCTTGGTTTGGTTACCATAGCGCCCGTCGAGCGGCGAGATGCTGGTAAGTTCACACATATTATTGTAAATCAAAAATTCTTTTTATCGCCAAAGCGCAGTTATTTGGGTCTAGCACTGTTAAAACTGGAACATTGCTTGGCATTTGTAAAGTGGAATTAAGATTAAGTATCATATCTTCTTTGCTAGAAAATGGCGGGCAGGCGATAGTTATTTTATCGGAATTTCCAGCCACAAACCCAGACAGAGCATTGCTACGTCCCGCGATGGTAATATAAACTACCTTTTCATTTTTATACTTTTCTAAAATCGCCAGCGCTTCTTTGGCTTGTTTGTGTGCTGACGCCACATGTTCTTCGTGGGTGATTTTATATTCGTCTAGCTTGTCGGTGATTTTTTTGGCCCAGTCAGCGTCGGAGTTTGAACCCATTATTATTATGCATTTCATAGGTAAATAATTATAGAGATAAATCGGCCGGTCCGCAATCTTCACAAGCAACCATTTTTTTTGTGGCCAGGTTTAATGTGGCAACTTTACAAAAATTATCACCTTTACCGACGCCGGTAATTGATAGCTTATTGAGCATTTGGGGCAAGTATGATACATATTGTGGCAATATATTACTTTGACATGTCCGCAGTAATTTGGTTGCTTCTGCGCAGGTCGGCACGTTCTCCAATGTGGCGAATGATAATTTTTGCCCGCCAGCATTCCACCCGAATTTGCACCAATCATCATATTGTTTTAGACATCTTTCCGCGAGATACTTAGTTATGTATTCATTGGGTAGAGTCTCAACATATTCCAGATCGCTATTTTTGGTTTTGATAAAATTATCCGGTAATTCATAGGAACTACCTCGCGCCAAATAAAAATCTCCCGCTTTTATATATAAGTGAAAGACAAATTGAGAGTAATCATTTTCACCGAAACTATCCGTAATTTTATCGATTCCATAGACAAAAACACGGTTATTGAAATCTTGCTCGGTGATGTCATTATATTTGATGAATAATTTTTTCCATACTTCGAAAAATGGCCTTTGTTCATCGCTGATTTTGTATGCGTTAATAATTTTTTCAGCCGCTTCTTTTTGTTCGGTGCAGAAATTTTGTTTCAGCTCTACATCGCTGTACATATTTTTTGGGTTGCCTTGTCCGTCATAGTTTAAACCGGCATCAGAATTCTGCACCTGTGTATTTTTGGTACAGCCCGTACCCAACAAAATAAATAATGTGACGGCGATCAAAATATTTTTCATACAATTTTTTTAAAATTTTTATTTAATCTGTCTATTATATCTCCCTCCGGAAATACAAATTTTTGGCCGGTGATCATTTCATAGAGCATAATATAGCGACGCGAGAGTTCAATTACTAATTCATCGGGTGCAGGTGGGAGTGTTTTGTCGTTATATGGATCGCAGTGTTCTTTGAACCACAGACGTAAAAATTCTTTATCGATGTTTTCTGGTTCCTCACCGGCGCTAAAGCGTTGTTCGTAAGTACCGGCAATCCAATAGCGACTGGAATCGGGCGTGTGAATTTCGTCAATTAACAGAATATTACCGGCGACGTCTTTGCCAAATTCGTATTTGGTGTCTACCAAAATCAATCCATGTTCCGCCGCCTTGGTTTGTCCAAAAGTAAATAATTCCAATGCTTTGCCGCTCACATAATTCCAGTCGGCTTGGCTCATTAATCCTTCAGCGACAATTTCTTTTGGACCAATAGAACGGTCGTGTTCATCGGATTTGGTGGTAGGGGTAACAATCGGTTGGTCAAATTTTTGGTTTTTCTTTAATCCTTCGGGCAGGGTATTGCCACAAAACTGCCGTACGCCTTTTTGGTAATTAATCCATGCGGAAGTATCAGTGGTACCGGTAATGTAACCGCGCACTACAAATTCTACCGGGAATACCGTGCATTTTTTTCCCACGGTAACATTGGGGTCGGGGATAGAGATAATATGATTAGGAACAATATTTTTTGTTTGTTCAAACCACCAAGCGCTGGTTTGGTTGAGTACCTGTCCCTTGAATGGTACAGACGCGAGAATACGGTCAAACGCGCTTTGGCGATCGGTGGTAATCAAAATCATCTGATTCGGCAATTCATAAGTATCGCGTACTTTGCCGATTTTTTTCTTGCCAATACTCAAATCAGTCTGTGTTAAACAGTTTTGGAGATTGGATTTTATTATTTCTTCGTAGGTCATACAATTTGTCATTCTGAGGCGTAGCCGAAGAATCCCTTATAGTTGGAAGTCGAAGGGATCCTTCGCTTCGCTCAGGATGACAGTTGATAAAAATACCCAATTTGCGAGTATTGATTAAAGAGGATTTTACTATCCAAAATTTGTTGTTTTACATCATTAATATTATCACTTTTGATAGCAATTTGCCAGATAATGCCTTTTTTAATTTCTTTTATATTCTTAATATCAAAGCGATTATTTAAGGTGTCAAGTTTACTTTTGCCCACAAAGTCATCTCGGTAGCGTACGAGGATATTGATTGTACTGTCTTTACGCAGTGTATTCGAAAAATTATCTTTGTCGTTAGCAATAAATTCCTTGTTACTATTAAACAATTCTCCGGATTTTTTTATTTCATCAAAATTAATTGTTGTATTTTTTTCCGGAATAATTTCCCAATGTGAATATTTTTTTATATCTACATCAACGCCGATGTGTTTGAGGGCATTTCTTACAGTAACAGCTTCGTTGTCGGTAATGATAAGTTTAACTAGCCATTCGGTGCTATTATTAGTTGGTTGGTAATTTTCAATTTTAATTGGCGTCGGAGAGCAAGAAATTGGCTGGATGTTCATTTCTTTTTTTTCTGCAATATATCCGCGCATAGAAGTAAAAATTGGTTGGCCCACAGAGGTGCGTTCGGGGTGCGGCATCATAGCCATGGCATTGCCAGTGGAGTTGCATACGGCTGCTAAATTATACATAGCGCCATTAGGATTGACCGGAAATTCTTCTGAGATTTGGCCTGCATCATCGCAATAACGAAAAACTGTTTGATTGTTCCTTTTTAATTCTTCCAAAAGTTCTACGGGCATGGTAAATCGTCCTTCACCGTGGGCGATTGGTACATGAATAAACTCTCCTGGTTCTAGAGATTGTGAAAAAGCGCAAGAGTTACTTGGTGCGGACAGTTGGATATTTACCCAAGTGTTATAGAACCCAGTACCCAGTACATGCTCATTTTGAATTCGTTTATTTACTGCCAGAGCCATTCCCACCGCGTATTCCTTTAATCCCGGTACAATACCGGTTTCTACCAAAACTTGCGCACCGTTGCAAATACCTAAAATTGGCTTGCCTTTTTCGTTTTCGGCTTTGATATATTTCATTATCGGGTCAAGCGAGGCGATGATGCCACTGCGCGAGCGGTCTTCGTAAGAAAATCCGCCCACGATAAAAAAACCGTCAAAATTTTTCAATTCATTAGGATTTTGGTTCCACAAAAATTCTACCGGTTCCATACCGGCTTCATGCACAGCGCGAATAGATTCACTTTCACAGTTACTGCCGGGGAATTGGATAATAGCTATTTTCATATAATAAATAGGTCTTTTTCACCGTTGGGTAAATGATCAAAGTATAAAATACCGTTTAAATGATCAATTTCGTGTTGTAGTAACATGGCGAAATCATCAAATCCTTCTAAAGTAAACGATTTTCCGTTTTCGTCAGTGGCTTGAATTTTTACATAATCATAACGGGGGACAAGAGCGCGATATTCCAGGAAGCTAATACATCCTTCACGAATCGGCTTTCTCGTTTTTGATTTTTCAATTATTTCGGGATTAATCAGAGTATAGCGTTGGCCATGTGTGTTTTCAACCACGCTAATTTTTAACGATTCTCCGATTTGCGGCGCGGCCAAACCAATACCACGTGTAAATTTATGAATAGTTTTTGAATATTCAATCGTATCAATAATATCTTGGATAACCGGTTTTATTTTTTCAAAATTAACCACCGTAGCACAGGATCTTTTCAATATAGGAGAATCTTTTGGCAAAACTTTTTTTATCATACAACTATTAGTTCCATTTGATTTGGTTGATAGTATTCACATCCCCGTTGCCTTTAATTATTTTCCCGATTTCGTAACAATTTACCCCTTTATTTTTAATATGGTTTATCACATTTTTAATTTTGTCCGCTTTTACCACCATGGCGAGTCCTACGCCTAAATTAAAGGTGCGTAACATGTCGGTGTCGTCGTTGCCGGATTTTTCTTTGATGAATTTAAATATCGGCAGAATTTGGTATTTGGATAAATCAATTTCCGCGGATAAATTGGCCGGCAGGATTCTATTTAAATTTTCTTTGATGCCGCCGCCGGTGATGTGCGCCATGCCGGAAATCCAGCCGGTGGGGAATAGTTCTTTGATCGTTTGATAATAACAGCGGTGCGGTTCCATGAGGGTGTCAATGAAAGTTCGTTCGGCAATTTTTTCATTGGCTATTTCGGGATTATCGGACAAAAGTTTGCGAATTAAGGTATAGCCATTGGTATGAAGGCCGCTTGATTCCAGAGATAATACCACATCGTCTTCGGAAATTTTGGAGCCGTCAATAATTTGATCGCGCTCCGCGATGCCGACGATGCTGGAAGTCAGAATATATGTGCCAGCCGGAATCACGCCGGGTTGTTCGGAGGTTTCGCCTCCGGTTAAATCGCAGTCTTGCGCTTTGGCTGCTTGAGCGACAGCCGTTACCATGCGCACCACTTGTTCCTTATTCAATTTTCCGCAGATAATCGCATCTTGGATGGATAAAGGCCGCGCGCCCATTACGATACAATCATTAATCAGGTGGTTAATCATGTCGTAACAGATGCTTTCAAATTTATCATATTTAAAAGCTAACAGCTGTTTACTACCAGGTTCTTCGGTTTTCAAAACTAATACCGGATTTTTGTATTCAGGAAATTTAATGTCATAAAGCGATGCGAAAGCCATGTGTTTATTCAAAACGCGCGGATTTTTGGATGCCAAAGCGTTGGCCATATTTTTTTTGGCGCTGTTGGCTTCGTCGATGTTTACGCCGGAATTTTTGTAAGTGATTGACATAATATTTGACAGATTGAGAGTGGTAATTTATGATAAAATAAGGTATAGAGTTTAAAGGAGGAAGACATGCCCGAGAAAGTTATTGCTGTGATCGTCGTTGACAGCGACGATCAAACAGAAGATGTCGAAACGGAGAAGTATGTCTCCGTTGAGACATTTCAGGAGGACATCTACTTTCGTGGCAAATAAAATTAACCAATCACGAGAGTAGCAGCGGTCGACGCCATTAAGCGCCGACCTTTTCTATAATTTTTTTCTTAACCCCTCGGTCCATTCTTTTTTCGCTTCTTGTAAAGAGCAATTTATTATATTATTGATAATAATTTTTTTGTCAGTAGTGGTTTTTCCGATCGGCACGGCTTCTATGTTGCGTTTGGCAAATATTTCCAATACCGCCTCCACATTTTCGGGGGCGACTTCCAATACAAACCCGCCGGTTTCGGACCATAGTGACTTATCCGATCGCAGATTCCCGTTTTCACGGGAATGACAAGGCATTACCACGCTCAAACCAATCTCATTTTTAAAACTCATTTCGGCCAAAGTGGTAGCGATGCCGCCGTCGGAAATATCATGGGCGGATAAAATTAACTCGGCGTCAATCGCGTCGGTAATGGCGTAAATTTGATTCTCCACTTCTTTAAAATTCGGTTTAGGGACATTAGCGCCCAGTTCGTTAAATAAAGAGTAATACACACTACCACCACATTCATCTTTGCGTTCGCCGATCATTAATAATATTGAATCAGTTTGTTTGAATGACATCGTGATTGTTTTATGCACATCCGCCAGTTTTCCTAAGCAAGAAATTATTGCGCTACCGGCAATCGGTTTGCCTTTTGATTCATTATAAAGTGAAACATTACCAGAAATTATGGCGACAGGGGAGTCGGGATAATCTTTGAGGTGAATATTTTTTCCAGCTTTAGCCACACCACGTGTACCCTCTACAAATTCCCACATTTGTTCTGGTTTTTCGGGGTTGCCATAGCATAAACAGTCGGTTAAGGCCCACGGAATTGCACCTACTGCCGCCACATTGCGCATGGATTCCAATACCGAATTCACCGCGCCCCAATAGGGGTCAATTTTAGAGTAGCGAGGATTTTGATCGGTAGACAACGCAAAACCAACATTTTTAATTTCATTCGGATACTTTTCGTCTTTAAATGGCTGCATTACACCAGCATCGGCTTCGCCAGATTCGACCACAGTAATTCCTTGCACCTGCTTGTCATACTGTTCATAAACCGGCACACGGCAAGCCACATTTTCATGAGAGAGAATTTTGAAAAAGATTTCGTTATAATTTTTTTGTTCTAGCAGGTTTGGTTCAGAAAATTGTCGGTTGGGGTTGGCGTAGGCACGTTGATAAAGTAGGCCTTGGGTCACATCACAAGCGCGAGCGTTAATAATTTCTTCGCCTTTATGACTAACAACGTATTGCCCATCAGCGCGGATTTTGCCAATCACGGCGGCACGTGCGCCTTCGGAGACGTTGGGAAAATCAAAAGTCTTGTTGTAATGTTCTAAAATTAATGGTGTAACATCTGGATGCGCCACCCACATAAATCTTTCTTGTGTTTCGGAGCAGAGGATTACTGAGGGGTGTAAATTATCCATGCTAACTGGAATTTTTTCCACATAAACCTCGGATCCATAGCCGGCGCTGTCGGCGAGTTCTACGCTGGCACAAGCAATACCACCGGCGCCCAAATCTTTAAATCCAATTTTGTCCATTAAATTTTTTTCTTTGAGCAGCTTGAATAGGGCGTAAGTAGATTTGAGAATATGCCGTTTCAAAAAGGCGTTTGGTTCTTGTACCGCCCCTTTATTTAATTCTTTATCTTCTTCCTTCATTTCCAGTGAAGCAAACGACGCTCCGCCGAAGCCGGAATTATCAGTGGGCTTGCCAATCAAAATTAAATCGTAACCGTCGGCATGTTCGGGCGCGCGCGAATGAATAATTTCGTCTTCGCGTAAAACCCCAAGTGTAACTACATTTACCAGACAGTTTTCGTTATAACTTTCATCATAGTATAAATCGCCACCGATATTAGGAACGCCGATTGGGTTGCCATAACCAGAAATACCACCGACTACACCTTCGTGAATCCACTTGGATTTGGTTTGATTAATATCTCCAAACCGCAAAGGATCGGCACAGGCAATAACTTTTGCTCCCATACAACACACATCGCGTACATTGCCGCCGATGCCGGTGGCCGCACCTTCATAGGGCACGATTTGCGAAGGGTGATTGTGCGATTCATGGCTCATTACTACGCCGTATTTGCGCCCTTCATTATCTTTGCAAATTTCTACAATGCCGGCATCTTCGGCTGGGCCCAAAATTACATTAGGACCGCTGGTATGAAATTGTTTTAAAAATGGTCGGCTGGATTTGTAACTGCTATGTTCCGATCCCTGAATGGACCACAAAACACATTCGGCCAAAGATGGTGGACGTTTGAGAATTTCATTTTGGATTTTTAGAATTTCATCTACAGTGAGAGAGATGCGAAATTCTTTTAGCTTGGCTTTGATTTGATCTTCGGTTAAGGAAGAAAAATCAATGGTTTCGGTGGTGAACATAATCTTTCTCTCATCCTCTCCAAAAGAGGGCGAGAGTGTTATTTAATTATTGTTTCTTCTCGTTTTGCTCCAAGAGAAATTATTGTTATCGGACAATCAATTTCTTTTTCGATAAATGTTAAATATTTTTTGATGTTTTCCGGAAGCGCTTCATAGCCGCCGACAATGATTTTTTTTATTTTTTCTGGAGTTAATTCTTCCCAGCCCAATAAATTTTCGTATACTGGTTTCGCTCGACGCAGATCATACACGCTTGCTGGCATTTCACGTATAATTTGACCGTCGATATTATAGGCTACACAGACCGGAAGATTTTTGTATCCGGCCAATATATCTAATTTGGTAATGGCAATATCCGTAAGTCCGTTAGCGCGCACAGCGTGGCGTAATTGTACTAAATCCAACCAACCTACTCGACGCGGACGGCCGGTAGTGGTGCCATATTCACCGCCTTTATCGCGCAGTGTTTTAGCTTCGGTTTCTGGTAGTTCGGTAACAAAAGGGGAATTTCCAACACGCGAAACATAGGCCTTGGCCAATCCAATTATTTTTAATTTTTCATTAAATCCAACTCCGGTGCCAACAGAAACTTGCCCAGCCACAGTATTGGTAGAAGTGGTGTGCGGATAAACGCCCGCGTCCAAATCGAGTGACATTCCCTGTGCGCCTTCAAATAAAATATTTTTTCCGTTTTTGTAAGCATCGTATAAAATTAAATCCGTGTCAGCAATATATTCTTGCAGTTGTTTGCCATATTCAATATATTCGTTAAAAATATTTTCTAAAGTTTCGAGGTAGGGTACATTAAATGCTTTTTCCAGAACATCTTTATTGAAGTTATATGCGACTGATAATTTTTCTTTAAAAAATTCCGGCTGTAAAAGATCACCCAGCCGAATACCATGGCGATAGGCTTTATCGGCGCAGACCGGAGCAATACCGCGCTTGGTGCTGCCGGCAGCCAGTCCGCCTTGTAATTTGGTAATACCTTCATCCATGGCGATGTGGTAGGGCATAATAACATGACAGCGGTTGCTAACTTTGAGGTTTACCTTTACCCCGCGTGCTTTGAACTCGCTGATTTCTTGTAATAATACTTTGGGATCAACTACCACACCATTACCAATAATTGAAACGGCGCCGACATATAAAACACCTGAGGGAATCAGGTGTAGTTTGTATATTTGGTCGTTGACTATGAGAGTATGTCCGGCATTGTTACCGCCCTGAAATCGTACGACGAAATCCGCGTCTTTGGCAAAGACATCGGTGATTTTTCCTTTTCCTTCGTCGCCCCACTGGGCGCCGACCACGACGGTAAGTTTGGACATAGTTTTATTTGTTAATATTTTCTGCGCACACCACTGTATTCCAAAGCAACTTGGCTACTGTAATCGGCCCCACTCCGCCCGGAGTAGGGGTAACCCAATCGGCCTTTTGCAGAACTTCGGCGACATTAACATCGCCATACATTTTTCCGTCCACGAATTCCACGCCAGTATCAATCACAATCGCGCCCGGCGAAACCATGTCTCCGCGTAAAATATCTTTTTTGCCAACGCCGGTTATAATAACATCCGCTGTGAGACATTTAGCTTTGGTATCTTTCGTACGGCTATTGCAAGTAGTAACACTCGCCCGTGCGTTCATAAGCAGAATTGCCAGCGGCTTGCCTACCAATGGTCCCATACCGATGATGGTAATATTCTTTCCTATCAAATCGATTTTAAGATTTTCTAAAATTGCCAGTACTGCCCCTGGGGTGGGGGGCATAACAATATTAGTGTTCATTACCATTTGGCCGATATTTATATTAGTGAGACAATCAACATCAAATTTTGGATCGATGGCATTAAGCACGGTGCTAGTATCAATATGTTTGGGTAGTGGTAGTTGTACAATTAGACCGGATAGATTTTTGGTTTTTTGAATTTTCTTAATAATTTTTAGTAATTGTTCGGTGGTAGTTTCAGTCGGAAATTTCTCTAGAATAAAATTAATACCTAAGCGTTGAGCCGCTTCGCCTTTGCGACGGACGTAAGTTTGCGACGGTTTGTCGTCCCCAACTAAAATAACCGCCAGGGTAGGGGTTATTTTTTGTTTTTTTAAATCCGCCACTTGTAAAGCGACTTCTGTTTCAATTTTTTGCGCAATTAATTTTCCGTCAATCAGCTGTCCCATAGTTTGCTAAAAAGTTAATGGCAAGGCGAAACAGCCATATTTTAGCATAGACAAAAAAATAGTGCAAGTCTGCTCGCTGGCAGGCATGGGGTTTAGTCCGCGCTATATTCTTTATAATATTCCAGCAGTTTTTTTCGTTTGATAATTAGATAGATTAACACTAAAATTGGTCCCCAAATCCAGATTTTTTTTACGTCTGGATAATAATACCAGATTGCCAAGTCAATCACAATCCAATGATATATATAGATGGCGAGCGTGTGGTCGCCGAGGAACCGGATGAGAGCGAGGAAGGATCGCAGTGTCATCCCCGCGAAAGTGAGGATCTGCGACACTATTGTCATCCTGAGCGAAGCGAAGGATCCCTTTGTGTTATCAATGAGAGGGATTCTTCGGCTACGCCTCAGAATGACAGATAGAAGTCGTTCTATCCCCCAAAACAGCCAAATTAGTGCATACATAAACGCAAACGAAGCGCAGATATAATACAGCCGTAGGGGATACATATATTCCGATAGTCGCCACGAACCACCGCTGGCTTGCGCGAAATAATAAAATACCCCTGTCAAAATAGCAAACAATAAAAACATTTTACCCTTATATTTTTCAAAGCCCAGTAGCGCCAAATAAAATCCAATTAGATAAGGCACAAACCAGAGTGCCAGTGGAAACATCACGATATTTCGTGAATAAAGAAAATCCGTAACAATATTTTGGGGTAGGGGAATAATATAGTTGAGCGTCAGCGTTGCCGTCAAAATCGCGCCAATAATAATTTTGGGATAACGCGCGCGTTTGGCAATCCACAAAAATAAGGGAGAAATAATCAAAAAAGCGCCGATAGTTAAAATAATAGTGATGGGGACACTGAATGAATGTAGTAAAAATATATTTTTGACATCAAAAATTCCTTTTTCGGTGAACTGCCAGTAGAAAGGGGATTTATCAAAATCGTAAATCCAAAGTTTTATTAAATTATATAAAAAATATATTCCAATTAGTTGCCCACCGCGCATTATAAGTCGCCAGGTAGTTTTTTTGAGATTATCACGATGCGCATAAGCGATGTATATCACACTGCCCACAGTAGAAATAAAAAATAGCACAGCTGGATAAAGCAGTTCGCGCCAAAATTTAATGTTGGGAGTTACCACAATATTAGACCAGTCGATCAAGTGAATCAAAAGCACGCCAATAATGGCGTAACCCTTGATGTAAGAGATGTAAAAATTGCGTTTGGACATAGCAGAAACATTATACTTGATACTCTTGACAAAATCAATGCTTTGTGTTATTGTATACTGTTGTTAAATTTATCTTATAACCAAACAAAGAGTCTCGCTCTTTAAAAAACGAAAGGTAGGATTGAGATGGTAAATGTAAAGATGTTGGGGGCATTGTTCATAATTGTTTTAGACTTGGCTGTAGTATGTATTGCCATAGCCTTTATAATTTTAGAGGTTTATGGTCTGATGAGCATTGGCCTAAATATTCCTTTGGCCATACTGGCTGTAAGCCTGGGGAAAGCTCTGATTTCAGCTCAAAATTCTCTCAGAACGCTGTTAATAAGACTGTTCATCGACTACGGGTCGGTAGACGAAAACGCAACGGGCGTCGTGAATAGAATTTATGGGGAGTTGGGAGCACTTCACAAGATTAGCGAGGAGGAGCCGGTAAAATTCGCATATATCAGTCATATTTATGAATTGAAGGCTCTTGCGGAAAGAATTAGTAAGACCAGAGAACACCATCAACGTCTGCTCGCCGCCAATAAAAAAGGCGACTAATCCAACTGGTCGAAAGGAAAATGGTTAGTTCTTTTTATTGATAAGATGATTTTTATGGGCAACGACAATATTCGTTGCCCATATTTTTTTTCTTAATTTTCTGCTATAATGTTTGTATGAACAAAAAACAACTCAAAAAAATCTTTCTTACTATCAAAATTCTAATAGTGGTGGTGGTTATTACCGGAGCTGGTTTTATTGTTTACAATCATTTCTATGATGCTAGCACTCCGCCAGCCGAATTTCTAGATCCAATTCGCTTGCCGGAAATAAAAACGCCGTTTTTCGGTATTTTAAAAACCAGGATTTTGATGTACCACCAAATTCGAAGTTCCAAATTTAATGATTATTATTCCGTTTCACCGCAAATTTTTGAACAGCAAATGCAGTGGCTTCAAGACAATGATTACGAAGTAATTTCTTATACCGAATTTTATTTAGCGCTTACCAGTAGCTCCACTCTACCGGATAAATCCGTGGTTTTAACATTTGATGATGGTTACCGCAATCAATATACCCAAGCCTTGCCAATTTTACAAAAGTTTGGTTATCCGGCAATATTTTTTCCCTATACGCGCGCTATTGGTAAACGAACGTTTATGACTTATGATATGCTACGCGATCTTCAAATGGCTGGCATGGAAATTGGCTCGCATAGTGTTAGTCACAAAAGAATGATAAAACTAACTTATGAACAGATGTTTTACGAAGCGGCGGATAGTAAACGAGTTTTAGAGAAGTATTTGGATGAGAGCGTGAATTTTTTTGCTTATCCTTACGGATTATATAATTTAGAAGTGTTAAGAGCGGTAAAGTTAGCCGGATATCAATCTGCCCTCACTACCCGCTGGTTTAATTATTCCAATAAAAAAGACGGCCCTTATTTTGCGCCGCGCCTTCGCGTGGACAATAATCTTGAATCGTTTATCCAGGTAATAAGTCAATAGATGATTGTCGCGCTCAGGATGATAATTAAAAACCGCCAGTTAGGCGGTTTTATGTTCGGCGCGTTTGGAGCGAATGCGATCATTTTCGGTGAGCGCTTGTTTGCGTAAGCGCACGCTCAAAGGAGTAATTTCCAAATATTCATCTTCGGCCATTACTTCCAAACCACGTTCCAGAGTTAATTCCAACGGCGGAGTAAGTTGAATGGCCATATCGGCGTTAGACGAACGCATATTTGTCAATTTTTTTCCTTTAATGGGATTTACTGTCATATCTTCGCCCTTAGAAGTGTTGCCGACCACTTGTCCGCTATAAACATTTACATTGGGTCCGATAAATAATGTGCCGCGTTCTTGTAAATTCGCCAAAGAGTATGATAAGGTTTTGCCGGTTTCTCCCGAAATCATAGATCCGGTATCGCGTTTTTCAATTTCACCTACATGCGGTTTAAAACCAATTACTTCACTGCATAAAATTCCTTCACCACGCGTATCTACCACAAACTCTCCGCGATAGCCCAAAAGTCCACGGGTGGGGATTTGATAAATCAAACGCGTATGATTTTGTTCGGGATGCATATCAGTCATCTTACCTTTACGTTTGGCCATTTTTTCTATTACGATACTCACAGCTTCTTGCGGAACATCAATGGTAACTTCTTCAAACGGTTCACATTTAACGCCGTCAATTTCTTTGATAATTACTTGGGGTTGAGAAACTTGCAACTCAAAACTTTCCCGGCGCATATTTTCTAGTAAGATGGCGATATGCAATTCGCCGCGTCCGCTTACTTTATAATAATCACCGGCGGAAAAATCAATTTTTAATCCCACATTTACTTCTAATTCTTTTTCCAAGCGTTCTTTAATCTGACGGCTGGTAACATATTTACCTTCTTTACCGCAGAAAGGGGAGTTGTTCACCAAGAAGTTCAAAGTAATGGTGGGCTCGTCAATTTTGATGGCCGGTAAAAGAGATTGGTTGGGGTCGATGCATACGGTATCGCCAATATATATTTGAGGAAGACCGGCCACCATCACAATATCTCCAGCCATCGCTTCGTTCGTTTCTTTTTTGCCCATGCCTTCAAAAGTATAAATTTTGGAAATTTGTCCGTTCATTGTTTCGGTAGCGGATTTTTTAATTAAAACTTTGTCGCCGGTTTTGATAGCGCCTTGATAAACACGTCCAATACCCATGCGTCCCAAATAATTATCGTAAGCCAAATTAAAAGGTTGAAAGGCAAAGGGTAAAGAAATATCCGCTTGCGCCGGCTGAACTTTTTCTAAAATAGTATCAAGTAGCGGAGTAAGACTGTCGGATTCATCGGTTAACTTCATCTTAGCGATGCCGTGTTTGGCAATAGCAAATACCGTGGTGAAGTTTAATTGTTCATCATTGGCTCCTAGGTCCATAAATAATTCCAAAACTTTGTCATGGGTCCATTCCGGTCGCGCTGCCGCTTTGTCTATTTTATTAATTACCACGATCGGTTTGATGCCTAGTTCTAAAGATTTTTTTAATACGAATTTTGTTTGTGGCATCGGCCCTTCTTGCGCATCTACAATCAAAAGTACCGAATCGATGGAGCGCAAAATTCGTTCTACTTCCGAACCAAAATCAGCGTGTCCGGGAGTATCCACGATATTAATTTTTGTGCCTTTGTAAAATACCGAAGCGTTTTTGGAGTAAATTGTAATACCGCGTTCTTTTTCAATCGCGTTACTGTCCATACTGGCATTTTCGTCGGTAATCATACCGGTTTGGCGCATCAAAGCATCGGTCAATTTGGTTTTGCCGTGGTCAACGTGCGCGATAATAGCGATGTTTCTTATTTCCATATCCGTGTTACTTTCCATCAAATCTCAATTGGTAGGGGATTAAGTCTGTGAGTATACACTAAATTTATAATTTTGTCAATTAAAATACCGGGATCAAAAAAATAGCACTCATTTTATCATCAAGGGGTTGACACGATTTTTACTTATGATAGGATAGAAAGGCTGGAGTTCCTTTTTTCCCCCTGAAAATGGGCGGGGATAGCCGTGAAAGTATGTATTTGCATAAGTAATCTGAAGTAATTGCTTCCCCGCCCAGCATATTTTTTGCCCTTTATAATAATCGCTCTTACTTTGAAGTAAGGCGATTTTTTTTATAAAAAAATACCGATCGCTTAGAATCGGTATTTTAGAGTATGATTATTTTTTCTTTTTATTCGCTTTTTTAGCCAAAGTTTTGGTTTCGGCGACGGCTTTTTTTTCTGTCACAGTGGCCGGGGAGAGCGCTTGGATAATTTTGTCCAATTTGGAATTAAGAAGTTCAAATTGATCTTTGAATGACTCTACATTTTTTAAGATGGTCGTGCCGGGTTTCTCAAAACAAGCGGTGCAATAAACCGGTTTGCCCGGAATCGGATTAAAAGGCACTTCGCACTTATTACCACATTTGGCGCAAGTAGCTTCGTGCATTTGTTTGTCGTTGCGCATCAATCGAGCGGCGCCAAAGCCATTATCTTCGCGTCTGGGCGCGCTTTGACCGCGCTGGTTTTGAAAGCACTTGCTGCAAAATACCGGTCGATCGCCAGTGGGTAAAAATGGCACTTCGCAGGTCTGTCCACATTCACTGCAAGTGGCTTCGTGCATAGCCGGTCTTTCGCCGCGGTCTCTGCCACCACCAAATCCACCACGCGAACCACCGCTAAAACCACCGCGACTCCCACCGCCGAAACTTTTCTTGCCAAATTTATTTCCGCCGAATTTCTTATTTTTGTCAAAAGCTGACATATTTTTGAGTTAATTAATTAGAAAAACCCATTATACCTTATTATTGGATATAAAGCAAGGGGATTGGGCGATTGCCGGTGAGCTATGATTGACAAAGAAGTGTTTTTAGTATATAGTAATAATTGTCCGTGTTTCAACTTTCCATGTTCCAGGGTCCGATCCCCACCATTATCGGATCCCTTATCCGTTGATTCATCCAGAATCAACGGGCAAGAAAACAAGAGCGGAAGTTTTGCTCTTTATAATAATTCCGGTGGCATTTTTGCCTACCGGCAACGAGATGTGCGACGCACGGAGATGACCCGCCCCTCCGTAATCCTCCGACGCTCCGCATCTCGTTTTTTTATCTATTGACTTTCTTTAAAAAATTATTTATAATATTTGCACAATAAATTCCCAGTCACCATTTATTCATTTCGACTAAACATAGAGCGCCATTTAGACTGTTGTATAGCGAAATATACGAGGATAAACATACAGCATTCCAAAGGGAGTTTTATTTAAAATCACCAAAAGGATTTTTAGATAAGAAAAAAATCATTAACAATTTAATTATTCCCAGGTAGCGCAGCGGTAGCGCAGTTGGCTGTGAGCACATTTTTTGATATAATATTAATATTATGTCAAAAGATAAAAGAACATATCGGGACCGCGCCGAGTATCTCAAAAAGGCCGTTGATAAGCGTCGTAAGAAGATTCGCTCAATGGCGATTGAATATAAAGGCGGTAAATGTCAGCTTTGCGGTTATAATAAATGCGCGCAAGCATTGGATTTTCATCATACAGACCCAAATAAAAAAGATTTTGGACTGTCTGCTGATGGTATCACCAGGTCTTGGGAGAAGACCAAATCCGAATTGAATAAGTGTATAATGCTTTGCGCCAATTGTCATCGTGAAGTCCACTCCGGTATTACGCAGCTCCCTTGAGTAATCAAGGGATGAAAATAGGGTTAATTGCTGGAAGCCTAAAATAAAGACAGCTATCAAGGTAATCAGCAGCCGAGCCCCGCGTTTGTGCGGGGAAGGTTCAGAGACTATCTCGAAAGAGAGTACCCCGCATTTGCGGGGGAAACACCCTGTTCCCAATTTTATTGGGAAATGATATAGTCCACCCCTTAGCGAAAGCTTTGGATAAGTGTAACCAATTGGTCGTCGGTTCGAATCCGACCCTGGGAGCCAGTCAGGACAAGTGGGGTTTTCGGCGATTACGCGCCAGCCCCTTTTGGCCAAACAATCGAATTTTTTGTCTTTCAACATAAAGTTCGAGCCGACATTTTTTAATGTTTCGCGAATTTCCGCCAAATCGCCCGCCAAGGCGATTTTTTTGGCTTTAATATTGGATAAAATAAATTCCCTCACCGGTTCGAGCCGATTAGCGCCCTTGTTTAAAAATTCTTTGACTCTGCCCTCTAATGTCAGTTTTCTGTTAATAAAAACTCCTTTCTTTTTGATATAGATTTGTTTTTCAACTGTGCCGTCCAAATGAGAATCCAAAAGTTTGTCCAATTTTTGATCAATTATCTGTACCTCATTTTGGCAAGATTGAACAAGGGCGCCATTAGATTGGGCCTCAATATTTTTGTCATGCTCAATTTTATTCAACATTTTTTCGGCCCAATCGCCAGGTAAAGAAACTTTTTGAAGCGTTTGTTTAATTTGTTCGGATAATTCCTCCTCGCGGACATATTTTTCATCGCAAACGCCTTTCTTTTTGGTACAGCGGTAATAAACATGTCCTTTTTGCCGTTCGGCCGTGATGTAGCAACCGCACTTGCCACATTTTATCAAACTGGTAAAAATATAGTCATGCTTTTTCTTTTTATGCGGACGGCCACGGCGCAAAAGGACATTTTTAACTTCTTCAAAAAGTTTCTTGGAAATAATCGGCTCGTGCTTACCCTCGTGCAGTTCGCCATTGAAGCGGAACACCCCGCAGTAAAAAGGATTTTGTAAAATGTGCTGGATCATACTACCAGACATCTTTTTGTCTGTTTGACTGATCAGTCCATAGCCGCTGGCAATGCCCGCAAGTTCTTTGAGGCCGTAATTTCCCGTCGCGTACATGTCAAAAATCCTTTTTACAAGTTTATGCTTTTCTTTGTCCACAATTATAGTGTGAGTCCGCAAATCATTGAGATAACCTATCGGAGCCCAGCCCGGCCACTCTCCCCGGCGTATTTTTTGTCTTAATCCGCGCTTTACATTCTCCGATAGGTTATCTATAAAGTATTTGCTTTGCCCAAAAGCGATGTTAAGCATAAACTTGCCTTGCGGAGTGTCCTCGAACCAAAAGGTTGGAAATTTAAGGGAATTTATTTTTCCGGTGTCCACCATGTAAATCACTTGCCCGCCGTCAATCGGATTGCGGGCAAGCCGATCGGGATGCCAAGCCAAAATACCGTTGGCTTCGCCAGCGGAAATTCGCGATAACATTTCGCCAAATATATTTCGGCCGGGTTCTTTGGCGGTTTTTGCCTCGTGAAACGAGGCGACGATTTCCAGTTTTTCTTTAACGGCGAATTCTTTAAGTTCGTCGAGTTGCGCCTCGATGGACAAAACTTGCCGATCTTCCTCGTCCGTTGATTTGCGAGCGTAGAGAAAATATTTAAACATATTGGTAGCGACTAAGAAAAGAAAAGTTTGCTTTTGGCGTCGTGTATCCGCGACAAGACAAAAAATTCGATTGTTTGGCCAAAAGGGGCTGGCGCGTAATCGCCGAAAACCCCACTTGTCCTGACTGGCTCACCACTTACGAAAAAATACGAACGGATTTGGACGAAATTTAGGGGTGTGCGGGCGGAATTCCCTCCCCACACCCCTTCCTTCCGCCCGCGCCGGACAAACGAGGGCTCCGGCGGGTAAAAACCGCCAAAGAACCCGTAAAAATGTCGGCTCGAACTTTATGTTGGCCAAAAGCAAACTTTTCTTT
>Ga0172381_10000887_pt1 | contig 37403 bp, 38 predicted proteins | sample Leawel6488metaG_FD_119754 | JGI IMG/M metagenome (GOLD analysis project Ga0172381, IMG submission 119754) | Leachate microbial communities from a municipal landfill in Southern Ontario, Canada - Leachate well 64-88 metaG | ecosystem: Engineered > Solid waste > Landfill > Unclassified | place... | reverse complement strand
GTGATGCCTTAATGCAGGAGATACACGACGAAGTTTTTCGCTACGATTTCGCTTCTAATAAAGGATATGGCAGCGCCCAACATATGCTGGCCCTTAATAAATATGGTCCTTCTTCACATCATCGCAAATCATTTTTAGTAAAATTAAACAATTCCCAAAATCAGATCAATTTGTTCCCCTAAAAACTACCCATCTACCCAACTAACAAGGTTGTGGAAAAGAAGCGGTTGCACAAAAGCTTTGTTTGTACATATAATGGGAAAGCCCTGAGCAAGATGAGAGAATAGCAAATTTAAAATTTAAATTTTTTAATCAATTTTCAAATGTAGAGATCCTGCGACTCCTCGTCTTTGACGAAGTTGCTCAGGATGACAGGTTGCAGTTCATTTAAGAAATGACGGATATGATAGAAGAAAGTTTACAATCAATAAAGCCAAGCTTTGAACCGCAAGAGCGAGTCTCATGGGATGATTTTTTTATGGAAATAGCGCTGGCCGCATCCAAAAGAACCGCTTGCATATTCCATAAAGTCGCGTCGGTTTTTGTAGATTTAAATCACAAAATTGTATCTATTGGATACAACGGACCCTCGACGGGCGACCGCCATTGTAATGAAGTCGGCTGCGCCAAAGTCCATGGTGATCCAGTGACAGGGGAACTTAAACGTTGTCGTGGGGCACATAGCGAAGTCAACGGAATTATTAACTCTGGCGATACGACAAGATTAAAAGGCTCAACGCTCTACATTACAACTTTTCCCTGCTATGATTGCATGAAAATTTTGAATAATGTTGGGGTAAAGAGAATCGTCTACTATAAAGAGTACCTAAGGATTTTAGATGGATCTGACGGAACAAAAAGAGTGGCAGAAATGGAAGCATGGGAACTGGCAGGTAGGCGAAATATTAAGCTTGAAAAGTTTCATGGCGAAGAAGAGGGGGCGCTAAAGCTCCCAAGCGAAGAAAACCTGCAAGTTGAAAGAAGGGTATCGGACAAGAAGAATAAACCGAGATGGTAACGAAACAATTATAAATTATAATTTATAAATTATAAATCAGCCGGAGGCGTCATGATTCTTGGAGTAGATAAATTATTACAGTTGGTCAAAGAAAAGAAGTTGGTTCAGAATCTTTGTACCCGTGAGCTGACAAGTCCGGAGGGATGCGGCTTTGATTTGTGTTTAGGCAAGGTTCATCAAATATCCGGCAAGGGATTTATGGGATTAACGGAACGTGATTCTGCAAATGCTGAACAGCTTTTAGAATTCGATCCAGATAAAAAAGAATCGATATTAATTAAACCGGGTGAATCATATTTGGTTACAACGAGAGAAAAAGTAAATATGCCAGCCGATCTGACAGCTAACATGTGGCTTCGTTCCACTCTATACCGCTCAGGAATCATTTTGTCGGGAGGCAATATTGCCCCAGGATACTGCGGCGAATTGTCGTTTCTTTTGTTTAATGCCGGCAAAGCAGAAATGGAGATAGAGCTGGGAGCAAGAATTGTTCACATTATGTTTTTTGAAATAAATGGAGAAACTGCAGAATATAGAGGACAATGGAAGGGCGGCAGGGTTTCTACTAATAAACTCGAGAAACAGGTTTAATAAATTTAAAATTTAAAATTTTTCACCTAATTGGCGACCCCTTTGGGGCAATTTAAATTAAATGATAAAATTATTAATGTTTCAACATTGAGTCATTTAAAATTCATTTTAAATTATAAATTTTAAATTAAAAATTATTTCGAGGGGCATTTAATTATTTTCTTAAAGGAGTTTTATGAGTCACAAAGTCAATGACATGAAGATCACTTTTTTAGGAGTCACCCCGGTTTTGAAGGACGATACGGGATATCTGAAACCTCAGGACATTGTTGCACTCTCTGCTTTAATGACTTTTAAGGGCAAATCCGTAAAAGACTTATATGGGGAAACAAAAGAAAAGGGGCAAGATATAAACAAAAAAGTTAAAACAATTATTCGTAAATCTTCTTTACGAGGCCACGCCTCCATAGCTACCACTCCGGCGATTTGTTTCACATATGAGGCATCAAAGTTTATCGATTCTCTTATGACTGGAATGATATTTTCTTCAAGCCTTATGGCTTCTGGTCGGAGGACTAATTCAACTATTGACGATATCATGTATCCAACTGCCATTGGGGAAAACAAAGAAGCGAAGGAAATATATACAAAAGCATCTGATGAAAATATAAACACTCTAAACTATTTGCTTGAAGAAGGGGTGATTAAGGACGAGGCTTCAAAGATTCTCCATTATGGTATTTATGGAACCGGCATTATTGCCTATCCGGTCGAATCGGTTATTGCTTTTAAAAAAGAAATTGAGGCACAGGGCGACTGGATGCCGCAAGAAGCCAAACTGATGGTTGAAAAGATAGAAAAAGAGCTCAAGAAATATGGTGTTGAACTAATTTATGCATCGAGAGAATTATCCGGTAGAAATGTGCTGCCGTACCCAAATCCATTCAAGGATCCCAAAAAATCCAATATGGCACGGGAATTAATTGATGAGAAAGATCTTCCTAAAAACCTAACAAAAGTTGTTAATTTTTCCGCAACTATCACAAAAGGATTGGAAAAAAATGCTGCCAACATTTTGAAGGCAGAAAAAGAAATCTCAAGCGACAAAGATAAAATAAAAACAAGATGGCGCGAATTGCTGCAGCTTCGGCATGAATACGCCAGGGACTATTACAATGCTCTTCAAATAAAAATACTTTCCTCTGTTTCTTGGAGAGTCTGGGGAGACAAAAAGAGACACCGAACTGTGCCAATGACGGTAGACTCAATGTATTATTCAATCGATCGTTGCCGTCCCGTTTTTAAGCATTTTAGAAAGAAAATTGCAGATAAAAAATTAACCGCAGCAGATATCGCCAAAATTGATAGAGTTTTTTCTATGCCACCAGCGATCTCAAAAAATAAAGAGCATCTCTACCGCTATTTAAATACCACGCTTGACGCATTTGACGCATATTATACTTTGATTGAGAAGCATGATGTTAAGCCATCCGATGCAATTTATATTATTCCACGTGGAGTAAGATTGGATCTTATCCAGAATTATGATCTTTATAATTTGATCGCTGGATATTTTCCACTGCGAACCTGCATAACCGCCGAAGCACAGTTGCGCCCCATGGCTTTAATTGAAATGGCAAAAATAAAAGAGTTGTTAACAAAAAAAGGACTGAAAAATCTGGCAAAATTAATTGTTACCAAATGTCAGATTCCGCATTTCTGTCTTGAAGAAAAAAATTGTAGTATGATAAAAGGAAGGGTTAAAGATTATTCGGAAGAATATCACGAAGAACTGAAAGCTCAGCTTGATCAAGAATTTGAAGAACGATTAAAGGAATTGTAACAGGATCAATCATGGAAATAATTGATGAGCGAGTTTTTAATAAAGAAATAGGGCTTTGCAAACAACTTTCAAATGAAAATAGTGGCGGTTGTAATTGGGGAAGGTGCAAAGACTGTGGAGTTCTACCGCTTCTTTATAAACTTCATAAGGGAGAGCTATTGGAAGAACAGAATGAAATATTGGAGATCAAGAAAACAGCCAAATTAATAATTGAAAATCGAGGTGCAGATGATGAATCTAAAACAACAAGATCCGGAGATTTATAAAATAATTGAAGCCGAGAAGTCAAGACAGGTTAACGGTCTTGAAATGATTGCTTCGGAAAATTATGTTTCAGAATCGGTATTGGAAGCAACCGGTTCCATTTTGACCAATAAATACTCCGAAGGCTACCCCAACGCCCGCTATTATGGCGGCTGCGAAAATATTGATCTGGCTGAAACTTTGGCTATAGAGAGATTAAAAAAACTTTTTGGTTGCAAATTTGCTAATGTTCAGCCGCATTCTGGCTCTTCGGCCAATATGGCAGCCTACTTTGCAGTAGCAGAAACGGGAGACAGAATTCTGGGCCAGGCTCTTTCGGCTGGTGGTCACCTCACTCACGGACACAAAGTTTCGTTTTCCGGTAAAATATTTGAAGCTCACCAATACGGATTAAATGAAAAAACCGGCGTTTTGGATTATGACGAAATTATGGAGATTGCCAAAGAGGTTAAACCAAAAGTAATTATGTGCGGTTTTTCCGCCTATCCTCGAAAAATTAATTTTAAACAATTTAGAAAAATTGCTGATGCGGTTGGGGCTTATTTAATTGCCGACATTGCTCATATTGCCGGGTTGGTTGCGACCGGTTATCACGAGTCGCCAATTGGAATAGCCGACATAGTCACCTCAACCACGCATAAAACGCTTCGAGGTCCACGTTCTGGCATTATTATGACCAATGACGAGGAGTTGGCAAAGAAAATAAATAAAGCTGTTTTTCCGATGCTCCAGGGAGGGCCGTTGGAACACGTTATCGCCGCAAAAGCGGTCGCATTTGGCGAAGCCTTAAAGCCGGAGTTTAAAGAGTATATTGGTGCAGTCGTTGACAATATGGCTTGCTTTGCCAAAACTCTAATGCATTTTGATTTTGATCTTGTGACCGAGGGAACAGATAACCACCTAATTCTGATCAATTTAATAAACAAAGGGGTTACGGGCCAACAATTTGAAGATGCACTTGGAAAAGCGGGGCTAACAGTCAATAAAAATTCAATTCCAAATGACCCAAATCCGCCAAAAATTACATCAGGTGTTCGCGTTGGCGTGGCGGCCATTACAACACGCCGCATGGGAGTAATTGAGATGCAGCGAATTGCTGAAATGTTCAATATCGTAGCGGATAATATTGAAAATGAAAAGAAGCTTGCTGAAGTTAAAGCCGAAGTTAGAGAAATGTGCAAAAGTTTTCCTGTACCGGGAATCAATTAGTTTTTAGTTGTTAGTTTATAGTTTTTAGGGTCAATATTTTACTTTTTGAGGCAAATATTGTATATTCTGATTATATTATCTAAGTCGTTGATGGGAGTACCGCCCCGGAGATTTAGCGCAAGCCCAAGCGAATGGGCAAATTAAGACCAAATCGAGATGGAACCTTCCGACATCCGCCAGCTGGCGGACCGGGATCTCGTGTGATTGGTCTTTTTTTGATAAAATTTAGACATAAAATATTTTTTAAATAGGAGATATTATGAACATCGAAACAATTAGTCACTCACTTAGCCATGTTATGGCGGCAGCAATATTGGAACTTTATCCAAATGCCAAATTGGCAATTGGACCGGCAATAGAAAACGGCTTTTATTATGACTTCGACCTAGGAAGCGATTCTTTCAAGCCGGAAGATCTACACAAAATTGAAAAAAAGATGCGTGAAATCATTAATCAAAAATTACCTTTTGAAAAAAGTGAATCAGATGCTAAGTCTGCAATTAAACAAATGAGCAATCAGCCCTATAAAGTAGAATTGATTGAAGATTTAGTAAAAGCGGGCGAAAAATCAGTTTCTTTCTATAAAATGGGTTCTTTTACTGATCTTTGCAAAGGTCCTCATGTAGAAAATACGGAAGAATTAAAAAATATTGGCTTTAAGCTGGACAAAATAGCCGGTGCCTATTGGCGTGGAAGTGAAAAAAATAAAATGCTACAGCGCATTTATGGATTGGCTTTTGAAACCAAGGAAGAGCTTGCGAAGTATGAGGAATTTTTAATCGAAGCAGAGAAGCGAGATCATCGTAAGCTTGGTAGCCAAATGGATTTATTTTCATTTCACGAAGAAGGTCCAGGCTTTCCCTTCTGGCATCCAAAAGGAATGATTATATGGGATAGCTTAATGAGTTGGTGGAAAGGTGAACATAAAAAAGCTGGTTATGTTGAAATTAAAACTCCAATTATTTTATCTCGGGATTTGTGGGAGCAATCAGGCCACTGGGACAACTATAAAGACGCGATGTATTTTACAAAAATTGATGACAGAGACTTTGCTATTAAACCAATGAATTGTCCAGGCGGAATGCTTATTTATAAAAATTCACTTCATTCGTATAAAGAATTTCCGATTCGAGTGGCTGAGGTTGGTCTAGTTCATCGACACGAGCTTGCCGGAACATTGCATGGGTTGATGCGAGTTCGTGCTTTTCATCAGGATGATGCCCATGTCTATTGTCTTCCTAACCAAATTGAATCAGAAGTAAATAATATTATTGATTTAATTGATAAAATGTATGGTAGGTTGGGACTAAAATATCATATCGAGTTATCGACTAAACCAGAAAAAAAATCTATCGGTTCTGATGAAATGTGGACAAAGGCCGAAAAAGCTTTGCAAAATGTTTTAGAAAAAAAGAAAATTGATTACAAATTAAATGCAGGTGACGGAGCATTTTATGGTCCAAAGATAGATTTTCATATCACTGATGCTATTGGTCGAACTTGGCAAACAGGGACTATTCAGCTTGATTTTGCTATGCCAGAAAGATTTGAACTTGAATATATTGATGAAAATAGCAAAAAACAAAGACCGGTCATGATACATCGTACAGTGCTAGGTTCATTTGAGCGTTTTATTGGAGTAATGATTGAGCATTTTGCAGGGGCTTTGCCAGTGTGGCTGGCACCGGTTCAGGCGGTCATTATCCCAATTTCTGAGAAGCACATAGAATATGCTAAGAAGATTGAAAAGGAATTACTAGAAAAAGACATCAGAGTAGAGATTGATGACCGTAACGAATCAATGGGCAAAAAGATACGCGAATCAGAGCTGCAAAAAGTTCCCTATATGCTAGTTGTCGGAGATAAGGAAATTGAGGTCAATAAAATCTCAGTCAGAAAGTATGGAGAGGGGGATAAAGGCGTGATAGAGGTTAAAGACGTTGTTGAATCTATTAATGCTTAAATTTTTAGAAAAAATAAAGCTGGAATTAATAGTTTTTCTATGTGGGGCGATTGTTATGATTTTGGAGCTTGTTGGCTCTCGAGTCGTTGCGCCATATTTTGGCAACTCTCTTTTTGTTTGGACATCTTTGATCGGAGTTATTCTCGGCTCTCTGTCTCTTGGCTACTACCTAGGGGGCAAGCTTTCTGACAGGCAGCCTCAATTCTCATTGTTAATTCTAATAATTATTCTTTCTGCGATTTTTATTGCTGGAACTGCTTTTGTTAAGGAGCCTCTGCTTTCATCTTTTCAAAAAACAATTAGTGATACACGCCTCGCTGTGCTTATCGCCACAATTTTTTTGTTTGCTCCGGCCAGCATTTTGTTAGGCGTAGTTTCACCTTTTGCAGCCAAGCTAAGGCTTCTAAACGTAAAAAAATCAGGTCAAACAATCGGGAACCTTTATGCCATTTCGACTTTAGGGAGCATTATTGGCACTTTCTTGGCCGGATTTTATCTTATTCCCGCCTTTGGAAATACATCTCTCTTATACTTTTTATCTTTTACTTTAATAATAATTTCACTTTTTTCCAACAGGAAAACATTTGAGTTTTCGGTTATCATACTTCTCTTTGTCGGCGTTCTTTATTTTTTGACTGTTAATACCGGACTATTCAAACTCAAATCAATTGCGGATATTGACTCTATGTACAGCCGTATAATAGTCGACAGCACCTTCGATAAAAAAGGGCAGAACGAGCTAATATTTTTGAGGACAGATAATATTGGAGGCCAGTCCGGAGTTTATGCCAAATTCAGCGAGGAGCTGGCTTTTACATATACTAAATATTATAGATTATATAAAAACTATAATCCGGAGGCAAAAACAGCCCTTATGCTGGGCGGGGCGGGCTATACGTATCCAAGGGACTATCTTAGAAATAATCCGGAAGGGAAAATTGATGTTGTCGAAATAGATCCGGAAATGACAAGGCTGGCCAAACAATATTTTTTCTTAAAAGATGATCCAAGAATGAACATAATCCATCAAGATGCCAGGATTTACGTTGAAGACAATCATACTAAGTATGATGTTATTTTTGTCGATGTGTTTAATGGCATAACTCCACCGTACTACTTAACTACAACAGAGTTTTTCGATAATTTAAAAAACAGGCTCAATAAAAATGGAGTTGTCATGATCAATCTTCTTGCTGCTACAGATGGAGAAAAAAGCGACTTTTTTAAGTCAGAGGCGAACACAATCAAATCCGTTTTCTCTCGTCTTGATCTATATTATACGGAGACAGGCGACAGAGATGTTGCCCAAAATCTGATGTTGGTCGCTTCTTTAGATTCTTCAAAGGAAATCAGTTTTTCGGAGCAGGATAAGGAAAACTACCTAACCGACTTTGCGCAGTTAAAAAACAATTTTTCTGGATTTGCCTTGTTGACAGATGATCATGCTCCGGTAGAGTTTTTAACAAAAAATTACTCGCTAAAATGAAAAAAAATTGTGAAAATTGTGTCAATTTTTCGATCCCGGATTTATTCTCTTATTGATAATTTCATTGATAATTCCCCAGCGTCGTTGTTTTTCTTGCCAAAGAATCGGGTCCCCAAGTTTAAAGGAGGCAGTTCCGGAGCGTGGAGAGTATTTGTTGGTAAAAGATTGCGCGAATCCAACTTTCTTAATAATATCGACTGTTTTTTGAAAATCTCCCTCTGTTTCTCCGGGAAAGCCAACAATAACATCGGTAGTAATTTTGATCTCAGGGATTTCTTTTTTTAATTTTTTTATTAATGCCAAATACTTTTCTCTGGTGTAAGGGCGGTTCATTGCCTTTAATATTTTGTTGCTGCCAGACTGAAATGGCAAATGGATCTCCTTTTTCACTTTCGGCAGATTTTTTACAACATCAATAATTTCATCGGTCATATCTTTGGGGTGATTCGAAGTAAAACCAATTAAAAAATCACCAGGGACGTCATTTAAAACTTTTAATAACTCAGCAAAATCGTTTTTTCGTTTTTTCTGTATACTGTTATCAGTATTCTGTTTGCTATAAGAGTTCACGTTTTGTCCTAGAAGAGTGATTTCTTTATGCCCCGCTTTAACTAATTTTTTAAAATCATTCACAATTTCGTCAAAATCTCTAGATCTTTCCCTTCCTCTAACATAAGGAACTGCACAGTAAGAACAGAAGTTGTTGCAGCCGGTTATAATTGGAAGATAGGCAGAAGAGATAGCTCCATTATTGCTAAATTGCTTGCCCTGAGCCACGAAGGGGATCTTTTGGGCCGAGTCGAAGGGTTTGATTATTATATTGTCATCCTGAGCTTGTTTCAGGATCTTTCTGGATTCCGGATCAGGTCCGGAATGACAATTAGAAATGATATTAAGTAGCTCTTCTGGTTTGTTTATATCCCAAAGTGTTACATTCTTATTTTCATACTTTTTCTTATCAGCTTCTAAAATGCAACCGGTGACAATAACCTTTTTCCCGGAGTTATTTTTAACAGTGCTCATAACCCGATCGACGGCACTCTTGCGGACGGAGCAAGACAATATAAAAACAATATCCGCTTCTTGTTCTGAAGATGCGGTCAATCCTAGTTTCTGTAATATATAATCGAGTTTGGCGCCATCCCATTCATTGTATTGGCAACCATAAACTTTGAGGTAATAGCTCAATAAATTTTCAATTTTACAATTTTCAATTTTCATTCAATTATTCAATTACAAATTTATTAATTGATAACTCTTGTGTAATTATTTCAAAAAGATATACTAAAATTAACAGATAGATTATACGCTTAAACCTAGCCAATAAGCAATAATTAATAATAATTAGATTGGACACAATCTTATGTCAAACAAAAACATTCCATTGCACGTCGTTTTCGTTGAGGCTTGGATCAAGAAGGGCAATAAATATCTATTGGCCAAAAGATCGTCAAAAGACGACCAAGCGGCTGGCAAGTGGGCGGCTCCTGGTGGAAAGATTGACATGGAGCTAGAAGAGCAAATAGTAGAGAAATCGCTTCAGAGAGAGGTAATGGAAGAGGTAGGAGTAGAAGTTGACAACTTCCAATTTTTATCAAGCCGATCATTTATCCGGTCTAGCGGTCACCACGTGGTTGCCCTGGCGTTTGTCGTTGGCTATAAGTCAGGAGAAGCAAAACCTCTCGAAGACCAGGATGAGGTAAGATGGGTAACGATCAAAGAAATGGAAGCCTTGCTTGACGCTCATTGGACAGATACATTGAGTGCACTAAAAAACATGAACAAAAAATAAATTATATGCTAGATATGGCTATCAAAAAATGCCCTTTCGGGCATTTTTTGATACTTATAGTTTGATATATCGGGAAAATTTTCAATTTAAAATTTAAAAATATTAAGTTTTCCTATTGCTATTCTTTTTTCTTCTCACTCTCGGGCTCAGCACCTTCTTCACCTTCAGCTGGTACTTCTTCGCCCTTATTTTCAACTTCAATTGATGTCACGTCTTCAACAACTTCTGTTTCAAGCTCAGCCATTTCCTCATCGCTTCTTGGCTCTTCAACTCTAGCGATAACTTCTTCTGCATCATCAAGAATTTCTACCCCCGTGGAGATCTTTAGATCTGAGACTCGAATGTCCTTTTCAAAATCATCAAGAGTGGAAATATCAACTTCAAGTTCTGATATAAGATCAGATGGAAGACACTCAACCTCGATAGAGGTTTTAGGAGTAATGAGCGTGCCTTCATGCTCTATCACTGCTACGGATTCGCCGACAAATTTCAAAGGAATTTCAGCATGAATTTTTTCTTTCATGTTGACTTTGAAGAAATCAATATGAATAATTCCAGAGTTCAGGGAATCAATTTGAGTTTCATGAATAAGAGTTTTGACTGGTTTTTCCCCTTCAATCTCTAATTCGATTAAGTTTGAAGTTCCGGCCTCTTTAAAAAGACGCATGAAAGCTCTTTTTTCCAGAGCAATTTTGATGTTGTTGTAATCGTTCCCATAAACGATTGCAGGAATTAAACCTTGTCGTCTTAGTTCGCGAGGCTTACTTTCTGCTTTTTTCGCTTGTAATTTGAATTCTGTCATAGGGATATGCTTTATGATTTTTTAAAAATTTTGTCAAATCCGCCTGGAAACTTTTCTAGAAATTTGAATGTGTCAATTACGTCGTTAGAGTTAATCGATGGAGCATTCTTCTCCTCCGGATTAAATTTTCCTGAAAGAGCGACAGTAGCCATTACCGGCATGTGATCTTTACATGAAAGCTCTAGAAAAACCACATATTCGGCGATTCCTCTTATGCGAATTTGCGAAAATTCGTATTCCTTGCCGCATTGAGGACAACGAATATTCTTTTTGACTGTTTTTAAAAGATTGAATAATTCTTTATGGTTCATAGTACCTCATTACTTTACACTAAAATTAGTTTATAATCAAGGGTTTCTTCAGTAAACCCTCACTGTCATCGCGAGGAGTGATCTTGCGACGTGGCGATCTCTCAGACAGATTGCCGCGCCTTTCAAGAACATCAGGCTCGCAATGACCACAGTGTGTGGCTACTTTCTTCACTTTGCATAACCTAACTCCTCAAGCTGTTTAATGGCATTTGTTGCAATTTCTCTTTTTTTCGGACTGGTCAAGGTTTGCACAAGACGCAGAGCTTCATCAACGCGAACCCAGCGGCATTCATGCAGTTTTACGGTTGATCCCGTAAACGAGAAATCTTCAGGGTTTATTTTAGGCAGGTTCTCGTGCGGTGAATTTATTTCTAGCCCGTAGACCAGATAGTGTTTGCCTTTTGGACGGATTTCCTTATTATCTGAAGTAACCAGGGTTTCCTTAACTTTGGTTTCCATTTTATCTTCGAATAAAAATTGATATCTTTTGGGAGGAAAATGACATTCTTTATGGAACCAAAAGCCCATTTCTTCAATTACTTCCCTCTCAATTGCCTCAATTGGAGTTTCTCCCAAGGCAACACCTCCTTGAACAAACTCATATCCTGGGTATTTATTACTCCGAAGTAACCCTATTAGGCCATTGCAGGTAATTGCGCCAATAACGCAAGGCCTAAAACCCTCCAGTTTTATTTGATCGATATATTGATTATATGTAACCATAAGATTATTTAAATAATATTGAGTTATGAAATTAGACGAGACTTGTCAAATTTCGACGGTCCCAAGCGGATGTGACTTGAGAGTGCCTAGAAATTTGATGAGTCGAGTTTAGTTTCATCATTAATCATGATGCCATTATATCATATTCTCCAAAATGGTTATGTCGTCTCGAAGCCTAGCGGCGCGTTCAAACTCAAGATTTATGGCCGCTTTTTTCATCTCAATATTCATATCTATAATGACCTTTTTCTTTTCTCCTTTTGGCAGCTTTTTAAAGGCAAGGTCTATTTCTAGCTCCCGTTTTTCTTCTTTGATCTCTTTTGGTTCAAGGTTTCTTGAAGTGCTTTGCGGAGTTATGTTGTGTTTAATATTGTAGTTTTCCTGAATTCTTCTTCGTTCATTTGTTTCTTCGAGTGCCTGATTGATCGATTTTGTCATAACATCGGCATACATTATCACTCGTCCTTCAACATGGCGGGCAGCTCGTCCTATGGTTTGAACAAGAGAAGTTTTGCTTCGCAAAAAGCCTTCCTTGTCAGCATCCAATATGGCTACCAGCGAGACCTCAGGAAGGTCTAGTCCTTCACGCAAAAGATTGATTCCAACTAAGACATCAAATTCACCCAGACGGAGGGAGTGTAATATTTCAGTACGTTCAAGGGTTTCGACGTCTGAGTGAAGATATGCGACCTTGATGTTTTTTTCAACCAAGTATTCTGTCAGTGCTTCCGCCATTTTTTTAGTCAGTGTAGTCACTAAAACGCGTTGATTTTTTTCGATTGTTCTATTTATCTCAATAACCAAATCATCAATCTGGCCCTTAGTTTTTCTGATTTCAATTTTAGGATCCAGAAGTCCAGTTGGGCGGATAAACTGTCGTATTACGGCATCATACGGTAGTTGTTTTTTGTTAACGATATTATCTTTCGAGCTTTTCAATAATTCAAATTCAGATGGTGTCGCCGAGGCGAAAACCACTTGATTGATTTTCTGATAAAATTCTTCGAAACGCAGCGGCCGGTTATCAAATGCCGATGGAAGTCTGAAGCCGTATTCAACCAATTTCTCTTTCCTGGATCTGTCTCCGGCATACATAGCTCCAATTTGAGGAACTGTAATGTGAGATTCATCAATTACAAGCAAAAAATCTTTGGGTCCTCCTCCTTTTGCCGTTGGGAAATAATCCATCAATGTTGTCGAGGGCTCGCCTTGTTTTCTGCCGTCAAAATAACGTGAATAGTTTTCAATTCCTTGGCAATATCCGGCTGTTTCAATCATTTCCAGATCGTAATTAGTCCGTTCTTTTATCCTTTCTGCCTCTAAGAGTTTTCCGTTTTTCTGGAATTTATCAACCTGTTTTTCAAGATCAAAACGGATATCTTCTAGTGCTTTTTTTTGCATAAATTCGGGCGTAATAAAGTGTTTCGCCGGATAAATTTCATATTCCGTTAAGGTATTAATTGTTTTGCCGGTAACCCAATCGATTTCAGAAATTTGTTCAATATTGTCTCCAAAAAAATCAACTCGGATTGAATTGTTTGAGTAAGCCGGAAAAATTTCCAAAGTGTCACCTTTGAGTGAATAGGAGCCTCTTTTTAATTCGGTATCGTTTCTTTGGTATTGAAGCTTGTGAAGTGAGTGTAAAATTGTATCACGTGGAACTTTTTCTCCTACTTTGAAATTAAAAGTCTCAGCCTGATAAAATTCCGGAGAGCCGATGCCATAAATACAGGAAACGGATGCGACGATGATAACATCTTTTCTGGTTAAAAGGGCGTGAGTAGCGGCGTGACGCAAGCGGTCAATTTCCTCATTGATAGAAGAATCCTTTTCAATATAAGTGTCGGAATGAGGAATGTAGGCCTCTGGTTGATAGTAATCGTAGTATGAGACAAAGTAGTGGACGGCATTTTCCGGAAAAAACTGGCGGAATTCGTCGGCTAGCTGAGCTGCTAAAGTTTTATTGTGGGCAATGACAAGGGTCGGCTTCTGAACTTTGTTAATCAGGTTGGCTATGGTAAAAGTCTTGCCGCTGCCGGTGACACCCCAAAGAGTTTGATGCTTTACTCCTTCTTTATAATTGGAAGATAATTTCAAAATTGCTTCCGGCTGATCGCCAGTTGGGGAAAATTTTGAATGAAGCTCAAACTTGTTGTTCATAACTTGATATTTTAAACTAAAAAAAGTACTTGTGCAAGTGTTCATTGTGTGATATTATTTTCAACATAAAGTAGGCCACAGAGCTTACAAATTTCGCCCAGGAAAGGGGTGGTAGTCGGACAAGTTTTTTTGTTAATGTATTGTGATCGATCAAAAGCGAAAGGAATCGACAAATGCCCAAGAGACAAAAGAATCTTGATCTTAGAACAGCCCGTCATGGAGATGACGGACGATACCTTGACTTCGTAAATGAGGCACCGGATGAGGGAGTCCCAAGAGTCCAATCTGGAGCCGGACAATCTCACGAATGCTACGATGAGGCATTTAAAAACAGGCCATTGTTTAGCCTTGAGAGACGATGACTTGAAGGAGCGATAAAAATGGCACCTTCTATTCACATCGGATCTTCTTGGAAAGCGCAAGCGGTTCCGCGAATACCGTATCAGTACTACGGCGAGACTCTCGATGAGTTCATTAAGAGGACGACTCAGGCCGACAGAGAGCGGATACGGTACAAAAAAGCTAAGTAACACCGTATGATATAGGACGGGTTAATACACACAGTAAGGCTGCATAGTAGACAGCCTCTGAAAACAATTGCCTGCAGACGCATAACGTTTGCAGGCAATATTTTATTTTAAAAAGACTTTTTTGTCCGTTTTATGGCCTCTGTTAGGCGCCATTTTTTAATTTCGGGATGGTTGCCGGAAGTTAGAACGCTTGGGACTTTCCAGCCCTTATATTCGGCTGGTTTTGTATATATTGGGTACTCAAGCAAATATTCTCCCTTTTCATTTTGCAATGAAAAACTTTCCTCGGCCGATGATTCATCGTGGCCAAGTGCCCCGGGCAAAAGACGGACAACTGCATCTGTTATAGCCATAGCCGAAATTTCTCCGCCGGTGATAACAAAATTTCCGAGCGAAATTTGTTCATCAACAAGATATTGTCTAATTCGTTCATCAAATCCTTCATAATGGCCACAAATTAAGATTATTTTTTCTTTTTTGACCAATTGTTCAGCTTTTCTCTGATTGAATGTTTCTCCCTGCGGCGTCATAAGGACGATGTGATACTCCGATCTCTTTTTTCCAACAATGCTACTTATTGCAGCATCGAGCACATTTACTTTTAAAACCATGCCTGCCCCTCCGCCGTAAGGGGTGTCGTCCACTGTTTTGTGTTTATTAACTGCAAAATCGCGAAAATTTACCAAGTTAATTTTTACAACGCCCTTTTCTTGTGCACGCTTAACTATGCTCTCAGAAAGAGGACCTTGGAACATGTTGGGGAATAGAGTCAAGATTGTTATAGTCATAATTTTAGTATACAGATAACAGAAGACAGAATACAGTAAAAGAGCCGCCAAAACTCAATATGAGCTGTGGCGACTCTTTGTAATATTTATTCTGTTATCCGATATCTGTCTAACTGTCTACTAGTTAGGCCAAGACGTCGTTTGGAATATCGCTCATTATCTCGTCTTTTTCTTCTTTAGCATCTGCTGATTTTTCAGCCTTTTCAAAATGTTCGCTTCCTTCTGGTTCAACAATCTTCAAGTTTACTCTTGCATTATTTTTTGCGCCTAGAACACGAAGAAGTGTACGAATTGATTTTGCTGTTTTGCCCTCTTTGCCAATTACTTTGCCCATGTCTTCAGGATCAACGGTCAATTTAATTAGAACACCCATTTCATCAATTGTTCGCTCAGTAGTAACTTTGTCCGGATTGTCTACAATTGCTTTAACGACATCTTCTACGAATTTCTGATCTTTTTCCATAGTTTCCTTTCAATTTTACTAATCCTTTCGCACTTGGAATATTTACTCTGACTTTTCAGTTTCTTTTGTGACTTCATCTGCAGGGGCAGGTTCTTCCTCTGTAGATTCTGCTGCTTCTGGCTCAACCACTTCTTTGGCTGGTTTATCCGATTCAGTATGGACAATATCAGCAGTCTTTGTTTCTGTTTCTTCTCCTGCTTTACTGTTATCTGTATTCTGGATCGGGCCTTCTTTGATTGCTTTTTTGCTCAACTTTTTGCCATAAATCTTATTTATCTTTTTTTCTTTGGCTAAAATGCCTAAGTTTACCATAAGATTATTGACTGTGTCGGAGGGCTGAGCACCATTTCCGATCCAAAAAAGAGCTCGATCTTTGTCGATAACAATCTGTTTAGGTTTGAGGGTTGGATTATAGTTTCCAATAATTTCAATAAATTTTCTTTTGACAGCTCTCTTTTTATCCGCAACAACAACACGGTACGAAGGACTGTTTTTCTTGCCAACTCTGGTCAATCTAATTTTAAGCATTATTCTCCTCTAAGCGGTTTTTTCTGATAATCTTCTTTTTCAATCATTAATTTAACAAAAAAGTCTACTCCTGTCAACCGTGCTGTGTCACTTAAATATAATTTCTGCTTTGTGGCCGCGCTTCCAATCAAGGTAATCCATTTCCGTTTTTCCTTCTGGCTTAACTATATCGATTGTAAACTTGCCATCCTGTTCAAAATGAGCTGAAATAATCTGAATCCGTTTATTGTTTACAATGGTGTAGACTTTTGGCCAGACGTCAAAAGCCCGGATTTTTCTCTCAACTTCTTCTGCAGAAGTATTAGCGTCAACAAAACCGTCTTCTGCCTTAAAAATCTTTGTGAAAGTTGCCTGAGACTCATTTTGCGGCTCAGGCTTAATATCGGAAGCTAGGTAATAGGGAATAGTATTGAGAAGAAGGGAGGCGGCGACTTCTCCCAAAAAAGTTTTGAGAGTTGTGCTTGTTTCGCCTTGGGAGACTTCTGCTTTTACTAAGGAAATGATATCGCCGGCATCCATTTTGGGTGCGGTCAAGATGAGGGTGACGCCGGTAATTTTGTCTCCATTGAGAATTGGTGCTTGAATTGGGGAAGCACCGCGGTATTTTGGCAATAAAGAAGGGTGAATATTAATAATTCCATGTTTTGGAATATCCAAAACATCTTTTGGCACAATTTGACCGAAGTCAGCCATTATCCCTAAATCCGGCTTCAATTTCTTTATTTTTTCGATAATTTTAACGTCTTTTATATTGCTGGTTTCAATAATTGGCAGGTCATACTTTTGAGCTAGTTTTTTGATTGGGTTGACTTCATGATGTACTTTTCCATGACGCCGAATCTCCTTTGACTCTCCGGTAATAACGGACAAAATCTTATATTGCAAGTCTTGGGCTAAAAATTCAAGAGATTTAAGACCCAGAGTCCCGGTACCGATAAAGATAATTTTTGATTCCTCAATTTTGTCGATAAAAAGAGTGCAGCTTAAGTGATCATTTTCGTGTTGAAGTACTCTTGCATATAAGTCATCGGCTTCAATCTCAATGTCTTTACCATGTCTGTCTTTACCCTTGATTATTATTTTTTCCGGTCTTTTAATTAATATTTCCAGACCTGGAAAAGAGAGGCAGCCCTCGACCATTTTACGCTCTTCTTTTGATGATTTGACAATTTTAGGATTGCATACAACCGTTAGTGGGAAAGGTTTCATGTCAACTTCTTTGTCGCCCTCAAATTCGACAATAAAAAACTGTTTTGAAACCCCGACTTGCGGTGCAGCTAAGCCCACACCATTATTTTTACGCATTGTTTCAATCATGTTATCAACTAAAAATTGAAACTCATGCCCAAAATCGGTCACCTCTTCCGCGGGCTGCCTTAAAATAGGATCATTTGATTTTCGTACTTTTAGTATCATAGTTTGAATATTGAAATTAGTCTCACCTTATTAAATTTCTAGGCACTCTCAAGTCACATGCGCTTGCGACCGTCGAAATTTGACAAGCCTCAACTAATATGTGCTGGGTAATAAATTTCTACAAATATTAATATATGAATAAGTATAGCCGATTTATCATAATAAATCCACAGGTCAGGTAAATTCGCTGGTTATTTTGTAGTTAAGTGTATGGTCACGCACGAGCCGTAACTATTGACATATGGTGATAAATATGATATACTAACAAACGAAAATTAGATTCAGGAATAATACTCTGAATCATCAAGCGGAGGTACGGAAATGCTAGTTGGCGACAAGGTGACTCTCAAGGACACCCAGTTCGAGAACGAAAAAGGAGAGGCGCTTCCTAGCGGGAGCACCATCAGGTTCCAGGCCGGATTTGCAATCCGGCAAGAGGTGGATGGGATGAGGGGTTACGGCTACCCTACAAAGAGTTTCTGGGAGGTCGAGTATTACGTCTTTGGAGGCGGTAGCGGAATCTTCATTCCAGAAGGGACAGAGGAGCATGAAATGGGTGAGGGAGAAGGCAGAGTGGCCAGAACACTCACGCATGAAGCGGCGTTTTTCCTAATCCACGAGATTAGGTTCCCCTCTGTCGCCGAAGTGGTAAAGCTGCCGGAATAGGCCGGCACGATATCTGCACGAGCGCGTCCTTTGGGACGCGCTCGCTTTTTTTTATACTTCTCACGCAAAACCCTAAGCGGAAGCTTAGGGATGGAGTCCGTCCGCTGTCCTGTTGTATGATATAACTATGAAACTAAGCCGACAGTCACATGCAGTATATTATGCTAGATATCACCTTGTGTTCACAACAAGATTCCGCAGGAAAATATTGAAGCGCGGGATGGGAGATTACTTATGTATTCTAATGAAAGCCATCGAAAGGTGCCATCCAGAAATCAAAATCTTTGAATTAAATACCAACGAAGATCATATTCATATTTCAGCCTCCGTGGCACCGAAGATGGCGATATCCGAAGCAGTAAGAATATTGAAATGCAATACGGCGCGGCCCATGATGAAGAAGTTTAAATATTTAGAAAAAGTTTACTGTGATGGTGACAGCGGAATCTGGTCAACCGGATACTTTGTTTCTACTGTCGGCGCTAACGAAAAAATCATTAAGCAATATATTGAAATGCAAGGCAAAGAGGACAGCGGGCAAGCACAGCTTGAATTTAAATGAAGCCACGGGCGGAAGCCCGTGGAGATTCACAATAGGTCAACAGGGTCGGTGTCCCAAATTAAATAAGGATTTGTTTCAAAAACATCGGTGATTTTTGGGTTTGGCAATGTTTTGGTCTTAATTATCAAATGGTATCTATATTTATTATTAATTCTGGATAAAAAACATTTAGCCGGGCCAATGAAGCTAATCTCTCTTTTTTTTAATTCACCGGCGATATTTTCAACATCTTTCTTTGCTTTTGATTCGCTCTTATCCTCTGAGACTACTCGAACCAAGCGACAGAATGGGGGATAGTCAAACTTTTCTCTCTCAATTATTTCGCTTTCATAAAAAGTATGATAATCGTGCTGTGCCGCCAGTAAAATTGCACCGGAATCCGGCCAATAGGTTTGAATAACAGTTTGGCCGACATTATCTTTTCTACCGCTTCGGCCGGAAACTTGAGTAATTAGGGAAAAAACTTTTTCGTTCGCTTTGTAATATGGCAGGTGAAGCCCGGTGTCTGCTGAAATTACACCCACCAAATCAACGGCCGGAATATCTAGCCCCTTGGCCAATATTTGAGTTCCGATTAAAATGTCAATTTTATGATTTTTTATATCATCATGAAGACGAGTGTAATCATTTTTGTTGGCAAGACTTTTTGAATCAACTTTTTTTATTCTTGCTTTGGGAAACAAATTTTCTACTTCTTGCACTATTTTATCTACCCCTGCTCCAAAAAATTTAATCTTTTGGCTGCCGCATTTTGGACAGACTTCCGGTACTTTTGTTTTGAAATCACAGTGATGGCAATCCAAAATATTTCTTTTATCATATACATGATAAACCATGGGAATTGAGCAGTTTGGGCAAAGAATTACCTCGCCGCATTCACGGCATGAGACAAAAGTTGCCATTCCGCGGCGGTTAAGAAAAAGTATGATTTGACGCTTATTATCCAAAACCTGTTTTATTTTTTCTTGAAGCTTAACTGAAATCGGTGAAAAATTGTCATACTTTATCTCGTATTTTAAATCTATTACTTCAGCGGTTGGCAATATTAATTTTTGATAACGGGATTTTAATTCAACAAGATCAAGGCAGGTGTCATTCTGAGGTGCAACCGAAGAATCTGTTTCATCGCAAGATCCTTCGACTCCCTCTGGTCGCTCAGGATGACATAGTGTACAGACTGCTTTATAATAAGTTTCAATTATAGGTGTTGCACTGCCCAAAAGCAGCAAAGCCCCGTTTTCTTTGGCTAATTGCTCTGCCAAATCTACAGCATGATAACGCGGGTCCTTTTCCTGTTTGTAAGCATCTTCTTGCTCTTCATCGATGATTATTAATCCCAAGTTTTGGCTTGGCACTAAGAGCGCGGACCGGGGGCCGACCAGAATTGACTTTTCGCCGTTGTAGAACCCGGAATAACTTTTCCATTTTTCCGACTGAGTAAGTCCAGAGTGCATTAGGGCAATTTGTTCTGGAAAACATTCTTCAAATTTGGCCAATATTTGAGGCGTAAGCATAATCTCCGGTGTTAGTATAATTGTCTGTTTTTTGCTCTTTAAAACTTCATTAACTAATTTAATATATATTTCAGTTTTTCCCGACCCGGTAACACCATGAAGCAATGCCGGCTTTTGAGGATTTAAAAGTTTTGCCTTTAAATCATTAAAAACAGTCTTTTGTTCGCTATTCAGAACTGCGATTTTGCATAATTCTTGATTCTTAATTCTTGATTCCATTTTTCGCGTTTGCGAAAATTTCGGCGGCATAAACAATGAAATTGCTTCGCCGAGAGAACAAAGGTAGTAAAGAGAGACCCATTTGGCAACGTGCAAATATTGCAGAGGAATAACAAAATCAGTATTAACCGAAAATATTTCTTTTAATTCATATTTTTGTTTCTGCTGTAATCTGTTATCTGTTAACTGTATTTCTAAAACGATTCCTTGAATCGTTTTTTTCCCGAACGGAATTTCGACAATAGAACCAACTTTTATTTGGTTCCGAAGTGTTTCCGGCACAAGGTATGAAAAAGTATCTTTGCCCGGACTGGTTCTTTTTTCAGGAATCACTTCTACTATCATAAATTCAGCATATATTAATAATCATTCAGTATCCAGCATTGCAAAACGGTGAAAAAAATGTTATAGTAACAATACAATGTTAAATTCCAAACTAAAAACAGTTGCCGTTATCGGACGGCCGAATGTGGGGAAGTCGACTCTTTTTAATCGTCTTATCGGAAAAAGAGAGGCTATTGAAACTCCAGTTCCCGGCACAACCAGAGACCGCCTTTATGGCGAGGTTTCTTGGTGCGGGCAAAAATTTGATTTGGTTGATGTGGCTGGAATTGAGTTTGGTTCAAAAACAGAAATTAACAAAAATATTCAAGAAGGGGCGGCTCTGGCAATTGAAAACGCCGACCTAATATTGTTCTTAGTAGACTGGAATGAAAAAGATAACGAAATTGACCGCCGTATTGCTCGAACTCTACGCAATGTCAAAAAACCGGTGCTTCTCATTGCCAACAAATGTGATAATTTGGATAGACTTCAAACGGTTGAAGAGTTTAAGCGTTTGGGCAATTTTCCAATTATTCCCGTTTCTGCCATTTCCGGTAAGAGCACGGGCGATTTGCTTGATATCATTATGAAAAAACTAAGAGAAATTGATAAAAAATCAAAACCAGCTGTGAAGCAAGAAGAGAAACAAACTGACAATAAAGCTGAGGATGAAATTAAACTGGCCATAATTGGACGGCCAAATGTAGGCAAATCAACCTTAATTAACACTATCGTCGGCGAGAAAAGGGCGGTGGTTTCCGATATAGCCGGTACTACCCGGGACACCATATCAATCAATTTTATGCATAAAGGACACAAAATTGAGCTTTTGGATACTGCCGGCATAAGACGAAGAGGCAAGATTGTAAAAGATACTATTGAGAGCTTTGCTATGCTCCGCACTTACCGGGCACTTAAGGAGTGCGATGTTGCCGTTCTTCTTATTGATGCCGAAGAGGGATTGGTTGCCAATGATGCTCATATTCTTGGTATGGCCAAAGAATGGGGCAAAGGACTGGTTTTGGCCGTAAATAAAATTGATATCTATTCTGAAGGAGATAGAGAAAAGTTTATGAGCAGAACTCTATATTTTTTACAAAAAAAGTTAAATTTTGTACCTTGGTTACCGACAGTATTCATCTCAGCAAAGGATGATGAAAACATAAAACCTCTTTTGAATCAGGTCATTATTGCTTTTGAAAATAGACAGACATGGATTCCAGAAGAAGATTTGACCAAAATATTGACCGATGCCAAAGAGATCAACAACCAAATATACAATATTCTAGCTCTGAGACAAAAAAGAACCTCACCCCCAACTTTTGAGGCAAGGTACACGAAAGATGCTCCGCATGAAACACAAACCCGTTATCTTGAGAACAAAATAAGAGACGCTTATCCTCTTTCCGGCAGTCCAATGTTTTTAGATCTAATTTCTGGCAAAAATCGGAGAAAGTAAGTCCGCAAGACCGCTATAGCTAACTCTCTTCTGTATTCCAAACTTGCTGGTTGGCAATATTGTTAACCATGATCTACCAATGATATTTGCTTTTGGCAAAAGTCCCCACTCTCTTGAATCTGAAGAATGTTGTCTGTTGTCACCCATCACAAAATACTCATTATCAGCTACTTTGATCGAATAAGCTCCGTTTTGTGTCCCCTCTGCAAGGGTTAGGGCGTCGCCAGGAAGATATTTCTCGTCCAGTACAGTGCCATTGGGATTTTTGTCATTGGATACTGTAACAGTGTTATTTTCAATCTTTATTGTTTCTCCCGGTAGACCGATTATTCTCTTAATATAGTTTATGTTCGGATTACCCGGGTAACGAAAGACAATAACGTCTCCTCGTTTTGGTGTCCCAGTCATGTAGGAAATCTTTTCTGCTAAAAGATATTCGTTATTCACATACGCTGGGGTCATACTTTCTCCGTCGACGATGAATGGCTGAATTGCAAAATATCTAAGGCAAAAGGCGATTATAAAGACAATTATGCCAGTTTTTGCCAAATCGAAAATAAAATATATAAAATCTTTAGCCGGATTGTTGGCAACTGCAAGATTATTTAACTCCTCCGAGTTTTTATCTGATTCTTTATAATCATCTATTTGATCATTCTCTTCTTTACTCATGTTAAACTTTCTCTTAATGCTACTGACTTCATTCTACCAATCCTTGACAGTATTGGTCAACACTAGAGTATAATATGAACAAGCGACTGGAATGCACGGTTAGTTATAGAACTATTGAAATTAAGTTCGACTCATCAAATTTCTTAAAGAAGAAGTTAGTTCAACTAAATAAGCGAGGTGATATGCATCCAATTCTATTTCAGATAGGCAGCGTTACTTTTTACACCCATGGAGTCTTGGCCGTGATTGGCATAGTATTGGGTTCGTTTGTAGTCTATAGACTGGCAAAATCCAATAACCTAGACACTACTTTTTTCTTTGATAATATTGTATTTACCACCTTATTTGGAATAATCGGTGCCAGAGTTGCTTATTTTTTGATTTATCCTTCAAGCTTTGAGAGCTGGACAAAAGTTTTTTATCTTTGGGAAGGCGGTCTGGTTTCGTACGGAGGCTTTTTCTTAGGGATAATCACTTTTATTCTGTTACTTCGGAAACAAGGACAACCGGTGATGAAGTGGTTAGATGTAGCCGCAATCGGTTTTTTTCTCGGGCTTTTAATTGGTAGAATTGGTGATCTTTTTGCTGGAGAATTTGCTGGAGTTCCCACCAATTCTCGTCTACTCTCTATTTTGCCCAATAACAACTTAATAGCAATTCCTTTTTTTGAAGCTCTCTTATGTCTACTTATTGTTATTACGGCTACGCTCCTATACCGGAGAAATTATAATAATCTGACCCAAAGAAATTTGTTCCTGGGATCATTTTTCTTCTATGGACTTGGCCGTTTCATTATTGATTTTGGAAGATATGAAAACGACATAATTTTACATCTGTCCCTAGGGCAAATTGTAAGTCTAAGTGTTGCAATTATAGCGTTATTATTGATTATATTAGGAGCTAGAAAAAAGGAGTTGATATGAATCTGACAGAGGATTTTATTCAAAAACAAAAAGTAAAGCTATTGATTGAAAAAGAAAAAATCGAAAAGAAGATGAAAAACCTGGAAAAATATCCTGATTATGGTCAAAATGAAGAAGACAGGCTACAGGAAATTGAGGATTTTGAAAACAACCTATCAATAGAAGAACAGCTTGCATATCTGGATAAAAAAATTGATAAGGCTCTTCTTTCCATCGAAGCAGGCACCTACGGAAAATGTCAGGCTTGCAAAGAAAATATCGAAAAAGGACGGCTTGAGATCATGCCTTATGCGGAACTTTGTGTAACTTGTAAAGCCAAAAAGCGCAAATGAAACGGTATAAATATCCCGCAATGTTTCTGTGTACTTTACTGTTTCTACAATTATTTAGCTATATCTTTTATAAATTTGGCTTAAGTCAAACTAACAGTCAACTATTTTTTGGTTATTTTAGCGGAAACTATTTAGCTATTATTTTAGCTATAGTATTAATGATTTTACTTTACTGCATTATGCCTAAACAGAAGATAGTTTTCTTCGCATTTTTTTTACTAGCAGCCGCAGCCATATCAAATACTATAGATCGACTAATTTATGGCGGAGTGGTGGATTACATAAAGATCTGGTTTATTCCGTTATTTAATTTTGCCGACATTGTGATCGTCGGATCGATAATCTTTATTTTTTACAAAATTATCAAAAAATCCCATTCATAACAACGGGATTTTTTTGATAACAATTTTTGTAATGGCGGGTTTTATTGGTTTCTTTTGATATAGAATAGTTTCTAAGAAAGTTTACTTCACTTGCTCGACAATTGCCTTAAAACTTTTTGGGTCTTTATCAATAAGGTCGGCCATCATTTTTCTATTAACATCAATTTTGGCATCGGCTACCTTTTTAATAAAAACTGAGTAACTCATTCCGAACTCTACTAAAGCAGCGTTTATTTTGACAATCCAGGCAGCACGAAAAACTCTTTTCTTATTTTTTCGGTCTCTGTACGCAAATTGACCGGCTTTCAGAAAAGCTTGCTTGGCCAATTTAAAAACAGAATTTCTTCGCCCAACATATCCTTTGGCGCTTTTTATAATTTTTTTGTGTTTTGCGTGTCTTACGACGCCTCTTTTAACTCTCATATGAACTCCTGATTATTGGGAAGCCTTAGTTTTCATTTCTCAGTTCACAGTTCTCAATTAGTTCTCAATTATTTTAGTTCTCAATAAAAATTGATAAAAATGAAAATTAACTGAAAATTGTAAATTGGAAACTGAGAACTATTTTACTTAAGGTATGGTGCTAGTTTCTTGACTTTTTTAATGTCGGTTCGGCTAACTTCTAAAGAGATAGTGGTTCGCTCGCTTTTGTGTGACAAAAGATGGCTTTTTGCGGCCTTAACTCGAAGAAGCTTTCCGCTTCCGGAAGCCTTTACTCTTTTTGCTGTTGCTTTGTGTGTTTTTAACTTCATAAGGTTTCTCAATCAATAGGATAGCTAATTTATCTAATAACGAATTGATATTAACGAATATTTCTCGATCAGTGGGATAACGGATCTAAACGGATTAACGGATTGATATTAACTAATATTGGTGTGATTAGTTACCTGCCTGCCGGCAGGCAGGTTAGAATAATCTGTTATCCTATTGTTATTTAATTTCTTTTTTCTTTGTCAGCATTGCGGTAATTAAATTGCCTGTTCTGAAAGGCCTACTTTCATAAGAGAGATCGGCCATTTGTGCAAACTTTTCAAAAACAATATATGCATTATCAGCGTAAATATTTTCTCTTCCACGAAGTCTCATTGAAACTTTAACTTTGTCTCCGGCATCAAAAAACTCTCTCGCATTCTTGGCTTTATATTCAATATCATGATCGCCAATTTTAGCAGTTAAGCGAATCTCTTTCAGCTCAACTATCTTTTGTTTCGCTTTTACTTCTTTATTTTTTTTGGATAAATCGTACTTATACTTTCCAAAGTCCATAATTTTACAGATAGGTGGACGATTAGTCGGATTTATTTCAACCAAATCTAACCCTTGTTCTTTTGCCAGGGCGATTGCATTAAACCGTGACATCTCACCTAAATTTTCGCCTTTATCGTCAATCACGATAATGGAGGGAAATCTAATCTGTTCGTTGGACCTGAGAAATTTTTCTTGTTTTCTGATAAATACTCCTTCTTACGTACACGGATCCTATACACTGATGATTACGAATATTAAAATATCATAAAATATCGATTTGGTCAACAATCTAATCAAAAACTAAAACCTTTTTCTCACCGTTTAAAATATTGTTTGGATCCCAGTCATGAATAGATTCGAACAAATTTTCATATGAATAACGAAACCCCTCACCTTTTTTTGTGCCAGGATCGTTTGTAATAAAGCCGTCTTTGTCATAGCCTTTTATAATTAGCATATGATAATTTGGGCCGCCATTTTTAAAATTTGGATTAAGAAGCAATTTTCCGGCGGCTGGTATAATTACCGGTTTTCCAGCATCTAGTTGTTTGATAATGGTTTCACGGTCTGCATTTAATATTCTGCCAGTACTCATATTATAATATTTATTTGCAATATTTGAAAGCTCGGACAGGGTAATACTTTGTCCATAGCCATTCGTAGCTTCAAATTCGATTAGTTTTTGTATTTCATCTTCGCCCTGCTGTGCTCCGCCAATTGTTGACTTATTGTAGTAGTGGTATACCATAATCAAGCTTGCTTCCTCACAAGCGTCCTCATGAAGAGCGTCCCAATTGGCAAAAGGAGCTTGAGAGATAAAGGACATTTGAATTAAAACAGAGCCGGGACTTTTTGGCGTGCTTGTGTTGGTATTAGCAGTGACAGAATTACTATTAGTTGATCCGGTCTCACTATTTAGATTAAGGTTTTTTGGCTCGGTAAAAATAACTTCCGGCACAGCGTTGGACGGTTTATTCAAAAATAAGAAATAAAAAATTATTGCCACGCTAACAGCCATGGCAACAAATAGAAGATATTTTCTTAGTAATTCTTTTTTCATTCTATCCAATCTCTGCCGCTTTTTTTGCTGTAATCAATCTTAAGAAGTCGTCACTGCTTTCTATAAATTGTGGCGTTTTTGCAATTACTCCACCACCAGAAATTATTGGCATCTTAGATTTTGTAAATAAACGAAGAGATCGTGCTCGGAATAGGGAAAGGGAATTATCACCGGTTTTTTTCTCAATCCCTAAAAAGGAGTTAAATTTTGAAATTATTGAGCCGTTTGGTTCAACACTTGTCATAACAATATCCAAAAAATCATCGGCAATTTTTTTAATCTCAGGATGAAAGTTTGAAATCATAAGATCTTTCACCTTGGCCTGAACAATATAATTCTTCAACTCCATTGTTATTTCCACTGGAAATTTTAAATCTAATTTTGCATAAGTTAAAAAATGTTTACCAGTAGCCATCTTTCCCAACCGGATTTCTCTAATTTTTCGGAAGCGCAAAATATCACAAGCGGTTTTCCAATTGTCAGTTCCTATTAAGGTTGCCAATTCAGGTGTTATTTCCAAAGGAATAAAACCCATTGCTTCTTTTCTACCAACCATGGCGGAGGCGACTGAATTAGCAATCTCGTCGCTACCGATGGCAACGATTGTGGTATATTGTTTGCTTAAACCAAGATGAACCAGTTCTTCAACATTCTGAGCGGCAGAAGGATAGGTAAATTCTCCGGAAATTCCGAGACTAGCTAAATACTCTTTAATATTTTCAACTTGGGAGCGTTTATTGCATTTTTTTATGTCAAAAATGTAGTAATACATCAAAATAATTTAAAATTTAAAATTTAAAAAATCGAAGTTAAAATTTGTGAGAGTCAAGAAACAAGACACAAGGAACAAGGTATAAATAATATCCAATAATCAATTATTCAAAAAACAAACATTGGATTCTTTTATTATTTTAATTTGAAATTTATTTGGTTATTGTATCTTGTCACTTGTTACTTTATCTTGCATCGCAAGATTCTATTTTTTAAAAAACCCAAATTTATCATCTTTATTTTCCGGTTTATGTTCTTCTCTTTCTCCGCCAGCCGGCGGATTTTTCTCTTCCGCACTAGTTTCGGATTTGAGTCCCTCAGTCACTCCACCAGCTAGCATATTGCTCTTGCCAACAAAAACTGCGCCCTGTTTTATGATTAAACTCTTAGCTGAAATATCGCCGGTAATTTTGCCTGTTGGGTTGATTTCTAGCTTTTCAGTCGCCTCAATAATGCCTTTTACCTCACCAGAGATTTCAATCGTTTTTGCAACCACCGGGCCTTTTATTTTGGCAGTTTCGCCGATGTTTATGTTCTCATCGCTTTTAACTTCACCTTCAACAGTGCCGTTAATCTGAATTGAACCTTTGTTCCGTAAATTCCCTTTTAGAATGACGTTGATTCCGATTATGGTGTCAACATTGTTCTCCATAATTACTCCTTTTAATTATTTGATATTAATAATTGATTCCGCAACTAAATATTAACAGCAAATTTAAATTTAAGTAAAGGGGGATAACAATTATAAACTATAATTTATAAATTATAAATATTTGAATGAAATATTTTCTACACTCTTTGCAAGTTTGGGCAAAAAGTGCTAGTTTGGATTAACTTCACTAGAAGAAATTGGAGGGATCAGAATATGGCTTTTCGTATTGGAAGAGTTATGTTTTCTTGGAAGGTGTTTTGCGCCACCGGCGCTCGAGGATTTTTCGGTGAGAGCTACTGGTATAGCAGTTTATTCAGGCTTTTGGGAGCGGCTTGGGAGAATACCAACTTTGCTGCAAAGACAACGACTTTTTCGGCTAGGAATGAAGGCATGGCACTGGCACAAGACGGCATATCTCCTGCAAATCTTTTTCCGCCCTGCATTGTGCCACACTGGCTATCTGGCCATGTTTTGAATGCTGTTGGCTTGAGCGGGCCAGGCGCAAAATATTTGTTAGAGAAAGGAGAATGGCAAAGAATAACGGAACCGTTCAGTTTATCTTTTATGGCCGTTGGGGAGACGGTTGAGGAAAGAGCGGAAGAATATGAAAGGTTTGTTGAACTTTTCATAAGACATCATCATATTTTTAAGGCGCCGGTGGTGATGCAGATTAACTTTGGCTGTCCTAATGCTGGAGTTAGCCTTGAAGAATTGCGAGCGGAGACTTTTGGGGCGCTTCGCATTCTGTCCAAACTGGAAGTACCGTTAGTGCCGAATTTTAACCCGCTGGTTCCTGCTCAGCTACTAAAGGAGCTGGAAGAAACCGGACTTTGTGCAGGATTCTGGGTTGCCAATACAATCCCTTATGATCATGACGGGCTGGGGCAATCCATCTTTGGCCAGGAGGTTTCACCTCTGATTAAGAGAGGATTTCCTTCTCCTGGAGGTATCTCGGGGCCTCGTTGCCTCAAATACACTCTAAAAGCAGTTCGGGAAGCAAGAGAGTCTGGAGTGACTTTGCCAATAATAGCTGGCAATGGCATTCAAACACCAGAGGATGTCCGGCTGGTCAAAGACGCCGGTGCCGATGCAATTGCTCTCGGGATTATTGCCATGCTTCCTTTCCGCATGATTAAAATGCGTAAAGTTATAGAGACGGCCAACTGGATCCTGGGTGATTGAGCCGAACAATTGAAACGTATCTTTCGGATAGCCTGCAATTTGGGTTATCCGGTTTTTTTGGTTCAAATTACATTAATTAACCACTCGCATTTCCTGTCGTCATCCCCGTGAAGATGGGGATCCAGTGTGCGAATCTGCCTAGAATACTTCTGGATTCCAGCCTACGCGGGAATGACAGTTAATGATGATTGCATCGAGGCTTGTACTGCTTTGCTCTTTATGGTATGAAATATGAGAAAGAGGCCGGTCAAATAGATTGGTCTCAATGAACCACCGGCAAAACCGGTAAATACAATTTGGAGGTTATGAAATGCCAGATCGTAGATGCGTCTTTCTAGCAGTTGATGGTATGAAGTATCTCGATGATGCCTTACGGCTCATTGAGAGTGTTGCAAAGGGGCCAATGGAACCGTTTCTTGCAGGCATAAAGCTTAACGATGCACTCCATGCAAAGTGGGGCGGCCAGGCGCTTATTGACAGGCTTTACTCCGAATGGCCGCACCTTATATTATTTGCTGACCTCAAGACATTTGACGTCAAAAGCACGGTCGTCAACACTCTCATGCATTATCGAAGAGACCAGAGAAGGCTTATTGTAACCGTTTCCGTTCATTGCAGTGCCGATACCTTCTTTGCACTTCAGGCTGAGATACCTGAGTTAAAAGTTGCTGTAATGGGTGTCCCGACCGATATGAGCAAGCGAGACTGTGTCAATACTTACGGCGGATTCCCCGACGTAGTCATGAAAGTATGGCTAACAGAGAGGGAGGAGCAGTATTCACTATTGGCAGAAAAAGCAGAGCATAGGCCAAACGGAGATCATCTGGCCAGTTGCGCCATCGCAAGCTATGACATGATTGAGATGCTCAAGGACTCTTTCCCTTGGCTCAGGCTAATTACACCCGGAATCAGGGACTTGTGGATGCTTGGGAATCTTGCCGGCCAAAAGAGAACTGCTGGCTGCGTTGATGCGCTCGAAGCAGGTGCTTGCTATATTGTGCTCGGAAACCAGCTTACTAAGGGAGATCCCGATAATGGTATTTCTGCCGAATACAGTCAAATCCTCACGGCAGATACGCTTTCAAGCTACTTTAGGTTTAAGTAGTCTTAGTCCGAAGACTATCAGATCTAATCAAATGGAGGAAGATAAAACAATGGTTGAACGAGAACTTGACCAAGGAGAGAAGTATCTATTGGATCTGCTCGCTCAAAACAGTGGTTATTATGACGCTGTGAACGAGCAGGGTGAGTGGGTAGGCAAACTGGTAGGATATGCCGGTACCTATGAAACAGATGAGGGTCCGAAACATTGGGTTGGAACCCGCTACTGGAACTTTCCCCGAGGCGCCGAACGAGACCCCATGGTTATGGACGAGTTTATTACTCGCGTTTGGCTCCAGATTCATGACAGTTGCTACGATCACGGTATGCCGCAAGGGATACATTGCATGTTTGGATGTCCAGAAGGGGGGATTATTCCTGCTTATGATCTTGCTCGTCAACATAGATGTTGTTTCTCTCGTGCAGACAAGAAAGTGCTCGAAGCGGCAACACCGGACAGACGAGAAAAATCCAGGTTTATATTCGGGCGGCATACGGTCGAGTCGGACTGGAATGTCGCAATTGTGGATGACGTTCTGAACAACACAACCGCTACAGGAGAAGCTATTGAGTTAGTCGAGAGCTCGGGAGCAACCGTTGTATTGATCATCTGCATGATTAATCGTTCGCCAAACGGTCTCTATGTCTATAACTATAAAGGCCGGGAAATTGAGATTCTATCAGCTGTGACAATTCCGACAAAGGAGTACCATCAGGACGATCCGGAAGTTGCTATGGATATCAGCCATGGTAATGTGATTTGGAAACCCAAAGATAAATGGGAGGAATTGATGCAATCGATTTCCTGAACATGAGGGAACGAAAAGAGCTTGCTCCACGCTTGATCGCGTGGAGCAAAGGCCAGAGCAATTAACTATTTGATTTCTCTGGCCTTTTTTAACGGAGCATTGATTGCGTTCCCGACTATCTATCCATCCATCTAGCCTGCTAAACTGCTAACCTACTAACCTGCTGCTCTCTTCTGCTTAGCCGTGAATCTAAAAACCTCCCAAAGTGTCATTCTGAGCCTGCCTGCCGGCAGGCAGGCGTGAGCGAAGAATCTAGCGAAGCGAATATTAATAAATATCGAGCTCAAGTCACAAGCTCTAGATCCTTCATTTCATTCAGGATGACAAATTAAGCTTAGATTTTTAGATTCACGGGCTTCCCTCTTGAATTTTTGCTGAAAAAGTGTTAAGCTAACGTAAGCTTAAAGGGGTAAATCTAATGAACAACATCAAAATTGTAGGGGCAAGAGAGCACAATCTCAAAAATATATCGCTAGAAATTCCTAGGGATAAATTAATTGTTATTACCGGCCTCTCCGGGTCGGGAAAATCTTCTCTAGCTTTTGACACTATTTATGCAGAGGGTCAGCGTCGTTACGTTGAGTCTCTTTCTTCTTATGCCCGTCAGTTTTTGGGTGTAATGGAAAAGCCGGATGTGGATTATATTGAGGGGCTCTCTCCTGCAATCTCAATTGACCAAAAGTCGGCTTCACGCAACCCAAGATCGACAGTGGGAACGGTCACAGAAATATATGATTATTTAAGACTTTTATACGCTCGAATCGGGATCATGCATTGCCCAAAATGCGGAAAACCGGTTACAAAACAGACCGTCGGCCAAATTGTCGATCAAATAATTCGTTCTGCCAAAGTATCACGCAGAATTGCCCTTCTTTCTCCAATAGTGGAAGACAAGAAAGGCGAGCACAAAGACGTTTTTACTAAAATACTCAAATCGGGCTACACCCGAGTTCGTGTTGACGGCACAATTATGGATTTAGATGAAGCCGAGTCGAAAGATTTGGACAAACAGATAAAACACACAATAGAAGTGGTAATAGACCGTTTAATTCTTGAATCGGCTGAAATTGATGAATCCAACAAAAAAAGGCTTTACGATTCGGTTGAGAAAACACTCAATCTTTCGGGTGGTAAGCTAATTGTTTTTGATTATGAAACAAAGAAAGAAACCGCCTTTTCTGAACATTTTGCTTGCTCGGACTGTGGCATTTCTATGCCGGAGATTGCCCCAAGATCATTCTCGTTTAATTCTCCCCACGGTGCTTGTCCAGTTTGTCAGGGATTAGGCACAAAGCAAGAAATTGATCCACGATTAATTTTGCCAAACTCAAAATTGACCATAAATGAAGGAGCAATCCGTCCCTGGATAAGAAGCGCATCAAATTCAACTTGGTATTTCGCAATTATGGAAGCAGCCGCCGAAAAACATAATGTCGATCTAAATATTCCGGTTGGAAAGCTTTCAAAAGAAGATTTAAAAATAGTTCTCTACGGCTCTGGGGAAGAAGTCTATAATGTCCGCGGTTATGAGACAAAGTATGAAGGCGTAATACCAAATTTGGAGCGACGCTACAAAGAAACTGATTCGGAGTATATCCGCCGTGAGATTGATAAATATATGGTAATAAAAATCTGCCCCTCTTGCGAAGGAAAGAGATTGAAACGGGAAGTTTTGGGTATTACTGTTGGCGGAAAAAATATCATTGACGTCTCAGATGCAACTATTGAAGACGCTTTTACTTTTTTTGACAAATTGCCGGGGAAGCTCTCGGAAAGCCACAATCAAATTGCAAAACAGGTCATAAAAGAAATTCAAGAGAGACTTTCTTTTCTAATTGATGTAGGCCTATCTTACCTTACAATCAACCGCAATTCTGCTACTCTTGCCGGTGGAGAAGCCCAAAGAATCCGTTTAGCAACTCAAATCGGTTCAGGCTTGATGGGTGTTCTATATATCTTGGACGAACCATCAATTGGCCTCCATCAACGCGACAATGCCAGGTTGCTTAAGACCTTAAAGCATCTTCGCGACCTAGGCAACACTGTTATTGTGGTGGAACATGACGAAGAAACAATGGGTCAAGCAGACTGGATAATTGACATTGGTCCAGGGGCGGGCGAGCATGGCGGCCATGTTATCTTTGAGGGAACGCCAGCCGAAATTTTGAAATCAAAAACTTCTGTCACCGGTATGTATCTGTCCGGAAAAAAGAAAATAAGAACTCCGAAACTCCGTCACATTGGATCGGAAAACTTTATTGAAATTGTCGGGGCAGAAGAGAATAATCTCAAAAATATTAATGTAAGAATTCCTTTAAATACCTTTGTCTGTGTCTCAGGTGTTTCCGGATCGGGAAAATCTACTCTCATAAATGATATTTTGGCAAAATCCCTGGCTCAAAAATTCTATCGCGCCAAAGACGAACCAGGCAAGCATAAAAGCATTGAAGGCTTAGAGAATATCGATAAAGTGATCACAATTGATCAGTCTCCAATTGGTAAATCTCCAAGATCAAATTCTGCCACCTATACTGGAGCATTTACTCTAATTCGTGATCTTTTTGCCATGACAATGGAAGCCAAGATGCGCGGTTACAAATCGGGACGATTCTCATTTAACGTCAAAGGCGGAAGATGTGAAAAGTGCCGCGGCGATGGTGTGATCAAAATTGAAATGCATTTTTTGCCGGATGTCTATATTACCTGCGAAGAGTGCAAGGGTAAAAGATACAATGCAGAAGCACTGGAGGTCACATACAAGGGCAAAAATATTTATGAAGTGCTTAATATGACGGTTGAAGAAGCAACAACATTTTTCAAAAATATTCCCGCTATTTATAACAAACTCTCAGTTTTAAATAGCGTTGGGCTTGGCTACATAAGACTAGGTCAGCCGGCCACTACTCTTTCCGGCGGAGAATCACAGCGGGTTAAGCTGGCAACGGAGCTATCGCACAGAGGAACCGGCAAAACTCTTTACATTCTTGATGAACCCACCACTGGTCTTCATTTTGATGATGTAAAGCGCCTCCTGTCCGTTTTGGATGCACTGGTTGACAAGGGAAACACTGTGCTGGTAATTGAACATAACTTAGACGTTATAAAATCGGCCGATCATATTATTGATCTTGGCCCCGAAGGCGGCGACAAAGGCGGACAGATTATTGCTGAAGGCACTCCTGAAGAAGTAGCCAAAGTCGCGGCTTCCTATACCGGTCAATATTTGAAGAAGATTTTAAAATAAATTGTACGGACTTTTCTGCTATAATGGGAGTAATGAAAAAAGCTGTTCTCATTATTACTCTTATAATTATGGCTGGAGCCGGGTTCTATTTTTTTGGTCAGAAAAGAGCGTTGGCGCCGGTGCAGAATTCTCCCTCTGTTCCGGGCGAAAATATTCCGGTTATTATTGTGCCGCATTTTGATACTTTTTCCGCCAAACGAAGTGAGATTCTCAATTACGTCGGCGGCAAGTATAAGCCCGAAACAGTAGTGGTTGTCTCGGTTGATCATTATAATTCCGGCCAATCTGACATTACAACTGCGGAAAAAACCTGGTTATTTAGCAGCGGCAATGTTTCGTCAAATGCCAGCCTTACTAAAAAACTATCTGATTCTGGTATCGCCGGCAGTGACGAAACTGCCTTTTTAGAGGAGCATGGCATTACCAATGTTCTGCCTGACATACGTGATAATCTATCGGAAAATATTTTACCAATAATAATTAAAGATACAACCAAGCGGGAAGATGTGGATAAATTGGCAGATTGGATCAAGAGCAATTGTTCTGATTGTCTTGTGGTTGCTTCGGTTGATTTCTCCCATTATCAACCAAATGCGCTGGCCAAAATTCACGATAGTTATTCAATTCAAGCCCTTGCCAGTCTGGACGCCGATAAAACCTGGGCGGCCGAAACTGATTCGCCCCAAACTCTATATTTAGCGGAGCAAGTCGCGAAGATAGCGAAAAGTGATAATTTTCATCTTTACTACAATAGCAACTCAGGGGAGATTATAGGCAACGATGATGCACAGACAACTTCGGTTGTCCTCGGATACTATTCCGATAAGCTTACCGAAACTGCAATCGCTCCTTTGACCTCTTTTGTAATTGCCGGTGACGCTATGTTTGACCGCGATGTTTGGTCGGGATTCAAAACAGCAGGCCTTAAGACTATCTTTGATAATTTTGGCACTCGCGTTTTTCGCGGCGTCGATTGCCCGGTAATCAATATGGAAGGACCGGTTAGCTCTGTCCCCGTGGCTGGAACGCCCCGAGTCAGCTTAAACTTTAATTTTCAACCGGAAGTGCCGAGCGTTCTCAAATATCTTAATGTTGGGGCGGTTTCTCTGGCCAACAATCATACCAACAACGCCGGAACAAGCGGATTCGCTTCGACCAAGACCAAGCTTACCGAGTCGGGAATTAAATATTTTGGCCAACCGTCTGGGTTTGATAGTTCTGCTTCAATCCTCCGGATTGACGGACCAATTCCGGCCACGATAATCGGCATTATGACACTGAGTAGTTTTGACGAAAGCGCAATCGAAACAGTTATTAAATCGGAAAAATTTGCCGGCAGGACTGTCATTATTTTCCCACACTGGGGTACAGAATATGCTCCTAAACACTCTCTCTCCCAGGAAAGAATGGCGAAGGGTTGGATTGCCGCAGGCGCAGACTTAATTATTGGCTCTCATCCTCATGTGACCGAGGATTTTCAACTTGTAGACGGCAAGCCGGTAATTTATTCTCTCGGTAATTTTGTTTTCGACCAATTTTTTTCCGATGCTACTCAACAAGGTTTGGTTGTGGCCGGTACTATTACCACTGATAAAATCATCCTAAGTTTTTTGCCCACCATTGAGCATAAAATTAAACCGCAATTTATGACCGGTTCGGCCAAAACGGATAAATTGAAAACCATTTTCGATATCAATTCTGAAATTGGATTCAAACGAATAAGTAGCGATACAATAGAAATATCACGTCAATGATTTTAAGGGAGAACAAGTAGAATATTCTGAACTATAATAAGTCAGATGAAAAAAGAGCCAGACAAGCTGGTTCTTGTGTATTCAGAACAAATATTGGTTCACCGTCGTGGACAGTATCGGAATGATTACGAAGGAGAATAGCTCAATAACAGTACAGGATTTAACTTTGCTATTGCATAATTTGTAATATTATGCCACAGTTTGGGCAGTTATGCACTTTAACAATAATTTATGGTGAGCAGGGTCGAATCCATCGGTGTCAGCTTGATATTGGTCTTTGTGATCAAAATCAATATTGCTATCGATAAATCAATGGAGAATAAGAAAAGAGGTGAGTACAGTGAATCTATGTTCTTCGAATAGGAATTCCGATGTTTCTAGAGAAATAGCTGCAGAAAATGAGGAGCGGGAAGAAAGAAATGAGCGAGAGGAAAACAGTCCACCTGAACCCGATCCACCGAGTCTGTTTTCCCCAATCTGTGATTTCTTCCTCAATATCTTCTCACCGACGGGTTTAGTAATCCTCGGCTTCATCGCACTGGTCGTCACGATAGCAATCATCTGGAGTCGACACTAGTAATCGAAAATAGCCCCACATCAAGCAGGGCATCTCATAGAGCCTCGGACAATAGTTCGGGGTTCTTTTTTATATAAAGCATAATAAAAAGACTAGTCTCAGACTAATCTTTTTATCTGGTTCG
>Ga0172381_10000886_pt1 | contig 37417 bp, 38 predicted proteins | sample Leawel6488metaG_FD_119754 | JGI IMG/M metagenome (GOLD analysis project Ga0172381, IMG submission 119754) | Leachate microbial communities from a municipal landfill in Southern Ontario, Canada - Leachate well 64-88 metaG | ecosystem: Engineered > Solid waste > Landfill > Unclassified | place... | reverse complement strand
TCAAAAGCGAGGGCCAGGCAAGGGAACCGCCGCAAGTCGGGTTCCTCGAACTGAAGGTCCGGCCCATGCGCCAGATCCAGAGACGAAACCCCACTTTCCATGCGCTCTGGAAAAGCCAGAGCATGGGCAATGGGGGTGCGCATATCGGGGTTGCCCAGTTGCGCCAGCACGGAGCCATCCACATATTCCACCATGGAATGGATAATGCTCTGGGGATGAATCAGCACGTCGATCCGGGAGGCGGGGAGGTCAAAGAGCCAATGCGCCTCGATGACCTCCAGCCCCTTATTCATCATGGTTGCAGAGTCTACGGAGATTTTTCGGCCCATGACCCAGTTGGGGTGGGCACAGGCCTGATCCGGCGTCACCGCCGCCAGATGCTCCACCGGCCAGGTCCGGAACGGTCCTCCGGAAGCCGTCAGCAGAATACGGCGCACGCCCTTGCCATCTGCAAAGCACTGGAATACAGCATTGTGTTCACTATCGATGGGAAGCAGCGTCACCTGATGCTGTCGCACGCGCTCCATGAAGAGGTTGCCCGCCATCACCAGACATTCCTTGTTGGCCAAATAGACCTTTTTCCCGGCTTCTACGGCGGCCAGGGTCGGTAACAGGCCGGCGGCGCCCACAATGGCCGCCATCACCTCATCGACGCCGGACATACGTGCCGCCTCGGCAAGTGCCTTCGGGCCACTCTCCACCTGGATCTTCTTGAGGCCAGCATCGCGTAGTAGCACCCGCAACTGCTGCGCCGCTTCTGGGGCAGCCATAACCACAAACTCGGGATGATGTTGCTGACAAAGCAACTGCATCTCTGCCACACGATGATTGCCGGTAAGCGCGACGATCCGGAATTGGTCGGGGTGGCGCGACACCACATCCAGTGTGCTTTTGCCGATGGAGCCCGTAGCCCCAAGTATGCAGATGCCTCGTGTCATTTCCACCAATCCAGATAATAAAGCCCGGCGACAAACACCGGGATGCCTGCGCTCATGCTGTCCAAGCGATCCAGCAGGCCGCCATGCCCCGGCAACAGCTGGCCACTATCCTTGCAATCGGCGCGGCGTTTCAAAAAGCTCTCGGAAAGATCTCCCAAGACCGCGAAAGCACCCGTGATCAGCCCCAAGAAGGCGCCGGAAAGGTGTGTCGGCGTGGCCGCACCTACCCATATCCATGCGCCCAGTGTGCCCATAATGGCGCTGGCAAGCAAGCCACCCATCAGTCCCTCCCAGGTCTTGCCGGGGCTGATGCGCGGTACCAACTGGTGGCGTCCCCAGATTTTACCGGAAGCCATCGCGCCTACGTCGCCAGCACTGATCACTAGAATTACCCACAATAAAAACTGCGGGGCGTAGCGCTGCAAAGACACGCTGAAAAGCAGGGCAGGCAATAGTACAGGGAAAGCCGTAATGGCGCTCAGCGGGCGCTGCCAGGCCGGCGCATCGCGTAACAGGGAGGGGGACATCAGCACCAGCCCTATGGCGAGAAGCAGCCACCAGATCACGCTGCCCAGCGCCATGGACGCCCAGGGAAAATGCTGCGGGAGCATGAATACCGAAGGAATCAGCGCTGCGAGTACCAGACCCAACCCGTCCGGCCATACTATCAGGCTGAGGCGGCCCCATTCCCGCCCCCCCAGAAATGCCACCAGCATGAGGAAAACGGCGAAAATCCAGAATGGTGCCCGAAAAATCAGCACAAGGGTCAGCAGGAATAACAGAAATGCGGTGATCAGTCGCTGACGGAGCAATCGCCCTCCAGCACCTGATCGCCCGTACGTCCGAAGCGCCGTTGCCGATGCGCGAAAGACTGCAGCGCATGCTCCAGAGCTGCGCGGTTGAAATCCGGCCACAGCGTATTGCTGAAATAAAACTCGGTATAAGCCAACTGCCAAACCAGGAAGTTACTGATACGCTCCTCGCCACCGGTACGGATCAGCAGATCGGGCTCAGGGATGTCTGCCAGACAGAGATGCCGGGCAATATGTGCGGCGGAGAAGTCTTCAAGGGCGAGGTCCCCCGCCTGTACCGCCGCCATCGCGGCTCGTGCGGCCTGTGCAATGTCCCAACGTCCGCCATAATTCACTGCCAGATTGAGATGGAGTCGCTGATTGTCGCGGGTGAGCGTCTCCGCCTCATCGATGAGCTGGCATATCTCCGGATCCAGTGCACCGCGATCACCGATGATACGCAGACGAACGCCATTCTCATGCAACTTGCGTGCTTCCCGCCGCAGCAAGAGACGGAACAAATTCATCAGCAAACGAACTTCAATGGCTGGACGTCGCCAGTTCTCCGTGCTGAAAGCGAAAAGCGTCAGGTAGGGAATGCCGAGATCCACGCAGGACTGCACCATCTCCCGGACCACCTCGGCACCGCGGCGATGGCCGGCCACCCGTGGCAGGTGCCGACGGTACGCCCACCGGCCATTGCCATCCATGATAACGGCAATGTGGCGGGGCATGGCAGGCGTGGGCAGGTCGGCGGAAGGCATGGCTCAGACCTCCATAAGGTCGGCTTCCTTGGCCTCCACCACAGCATCCACCTCGTCAATATACCGGTCGGTCAGCTTCTGAAACTCCTCCTCAGCCCGTCGCTCTTCATCTTCGGAGATGGTTTTCTGCTTATGGAGTTCCTTGACCTGAGAAATGCTGTCGCGACGAATGTTCCGAATCGCCACGCGTGCGCCCTCCCCTTCCTGCCGGACCACCTTTACCATTTCCTTACGACGTTCCTCTGAAAGCGCCGGCAAGGGCACGCGAACATTATCCGAACCCGCCACCGGATTGAGCCCCAGACCGGCGTCACGAATGGCCTTGTCAATTTTGGGAATCAGGTTCTTTTCCCACGGTGTCACCAGCAGTGAACGAGCATCCGCCACCGAAACCGAGGCGACCTGCGCCAGTGGTGTCGGCGCGCCGTAGTAGTCCAGTTGTACGTGATCCAGCAGACCGGCGCTGGCCCGGCCGGTACGCAGCCGGGTAAGCTCTCCCTTCAGCGACTCAATGCTCTTCTTCATCCGGGCTTCTGAATCTTTCTTGATTCCTTGAATAGTCATGCAATCTCTCTGCGCACGGAAGTGCCTTCCTCTTCACCCAGCATCACCCGCATCAATGCGCCGGATTTGTTGATGGAAAAAACGACGATCGGCATGTCATTATCGCGGCAGAGGGTGATAGCCGTCGCATCCATAACCTGTAAATTTTGCTCCAACACCTGGCTATAGGACAGTTCCCGGTAGCGCATGGCCTCGGGGTGGCTGACGGGGTCGTCGGTGTAAACACCGTCCACCTTGGTCCCCTTGAGCACTAGTTCGGCATTGATTTCCACCGCGCGCAGGCTGGCCGCCGTATCGGTGGTAAAAAAGGGATTCCCGGTACCAGCGCCGAAGATGACCACCCGTCCCTTTTCCAGATGGCGGATAGCACGCCGCCGGATATAAGGCTCCGCGACCTGTTCGATATGCAGCGCCGACAGCACCCGGGTCGGCAGACCGAGGTGCTCCAGGGCATCCTGCACGGCGAGGGCATTCATGACCGTCGCCAGCATACCCATGTAGTCGGCGGTGGCGCGGTCCATACCTTCGGCCGCCTTGGCCATACCCCGGAAAATATTACCGCCACCGATCACGATGGCGATCTGTACTCCGGTATCGGAGACATCCTTGATTTCCCTGGCTATACGCTGTACGACCTCACGGTCCACACCGTACTGACCATCGCCCATGAGCGCCTCACCGCTAAGCTTGAGGAGAATACGGGAATACAAGGGCGCCACCACTCAGGACCCCCGGACTTGCGCCATGACCTCGGTCGCGAAATCCGCGGTGGGGGCCTTTTCTATCCCCTCCCCCACCTCAAAACGGACGAACTCCAGCACCTCGACGCCAGGAAAGCCCTGTATCAACTGGCCGACACTGCGGTCAGGGTCTTTGACAAAAGGCTGTCCGGTAAGGGCGATTTCGTTGAGCAGTTTGTTCAGACGTCCGGAGATCATCTTTTCAATGATGTCTGCCGGCTTGCCGCTATCTGCCGCCTGGGTGATCAAAATTTCCTTTTCACGATTCAGACGTTCCGGGGATACTTCGCCGGGATGAATCACTTCGGGGCGCGCCGCAGCCACATGCATGGCCACATCGCGGCCAAGTTCACTGGTGGCCGCCTGGCCTTCCAGGGCCACGAGCACACCGATGCGGCTGCCGTGAACATAGGCGCCGATCACACCATCCATGACCTGTAGGTGCTGCAGGCGACGCAGACTGATATTCTCGCCCAGTTTGCTGACCAGACCTTTACGCCGCTCTTCCACTCCGGCATCCGCCAACAGGGCTTCGGCATCTTTAAGCCCCTGCGCCAGGGCCTGCTCGGCGCAGTCCTTCGCCAGCGCCAGGAAATCTTCATTTTTGGCGACAAAATCGGTTTCGCAGTTGACCTCGAGAACGACGCCCCGCTTTTGGTCCCCGCTGAGGGCTGTGACGATGACGCCCTCTGCGGCCACCCGGCTCGCCTTTTTATCCGCCTTGGCCAGACCGCGCGCGCGCAAAAGGTCGATAGCCACCTCCATATCGCCTTCGGCTTCGGTCAGCACCGTTTTACATTCCATCATGCCGGCGCCGCTGCGCTCACGCAGTTCCTTGACTTGTTGTGCACTGATAGCCATGAATGCTCCTTGGTTATGATGAATGGGTTAGTCTGCGTCGATTTCGATGGTCTCTTCGTCCACCTCGACAAACTCGTCGAGCAGCCCAGACTCTCCACCCTGACGACCATCGAGAATGGCATCGGCTACCAGCGAGGCGTACAGGCGAATGGCGCGGGTGGCATCATCATTACCGGGGATGGGGAAGTCGATGAGCAACGGATCACAGTTACTATCCACCACACCGATCACCGGGATACCCAGCTTTCGGGCTTCCAGAACTGCGATATTTTCATGGCCAACATCGATGACGAAGATGGCATCCGGCAGACCGTTCATATCCTTGATGCCACCGAGGCTGCGCTCCAGCTTGTCGCGCTCGCGGGTCAGGGTGAGCCCTTCTTTTTTGGTGAGTTTTTCCATGGTGCCATCAGCCGTCATCTGATCCAGTTCATCGAGACGGCGAATGGACTGACGGATGGTCTTAAAATTGGTCAGGGTACCACCCAACCAGCGCTGATTCACGAAGAAGGCGCCGCTGCGGCGAGCTTCCTGCTCGACGGCCTCGCGCGCCTGGCGTTTGGTACCGACAAAAAGGATGCGGCCATGCTTGCGGGAAACCTGTTCGACAAAGCTGAGCGCCGTGCGCAGCATGGGCAAAGTGTGTTCGAGATTGATGATGTGAATGCGATTACGTTCACCGAAAAGGTACGGTGCCATTTTCGGATGCCAGTAACGGGATTGGTGACCAAAGTGGACGCCGGCTTCCAACAGGGCGCGCATGGTAACATTGCTGCTCATAGGGTTTTCTCCAGTATTCAGGGTTATGATCCGCCACGCGCCCCATGCAGCCATCCTTGCGGACACCCGGCTGCCCTGTATCGGCACGTGTGAGTATTAGGCCTAAGCCCAGCGCTTTTTAGCACAAAACCGGGGGCTCTGGCAAATCATCCGAGGCATGCGAATCCGGCATCTGCCCTGCCCTGCTGGTACGACCGCGGCGCTTCAGTCACCATGGCGCCGATGCCACCACCAGTACGCCAACGCTACGGCGATCAACAGCAGCAGGAGCACAATCTGCACATGTTGAACACTTTTCAGCAGACTCCGCAGCGAGGCGCCAAGGGCATACCCGATCCCGGCGATGGCGGCCGCCCACACCGCTGCGGCAGCCGGGTTCATCCACAGATAACGCTGCGCTGGATAGCGATGCACCCCTAGCAGGATGGGGGTAATGGTGCGGGTGCCATAGATAAAACGGAAGAACAGCGTCACCCAGTCACCAAAACGGCGGATCAAACCCTCGGCCTGGCCCACGTGGCGGCGCAGAAAGCGCGGCAACATATTCAGCAGGCGTTCGCCATAACGGTAACCAAGCTGGTAAAGCACCTGATCATTGAGAGTACTGCCCAACCAGGAGACGAATATCACCAGGGGGAGATCCAGTACTCCGGCATGGGCCAGGGCACCGGCAACAATCACGACAGCCTCCCCCTCGAGCAGCGTGCCAATGAAGAGAATCCAGTACCCGTACTGGCGCAGAAAGGTGACGATCATCTCCAGGGTAATGGGTTGAAGACGCAGCCAGCTCAGCATCTCGTTGATCACATCAATGGTTGCATCCTCCCCGATCGTAGGCCGGTACCGGCAAGGTGCTGGCCATAGCCTCCCGCGAAAGACTCGCCAATTGCCGCTGGGTCAGGCTTGCCACCAGCGGTTACCACTGCAGGTGAAAATCCGGCGTGATCCATTCCTGCTCCTGCTCGAGATCAGCGGCCAGTAGCGGCATGTCCGTCAGCCAGCGCGCTGGCACCTGCAGAACGACATGCCGGCCAGTCACCGTCAAATCCGGCGGCGCCACCAGCGGGAGCGCGCCCCGATGAAAAAGGATGGCCAGACGGAGCAGGATCGCCAGCTGCTGAAGAGGCACCACATCCTCTGCAGCGACTCCCAAAGAGCGCAACTGGGCAAGACTAGGCAAGCGTTTACGCTGGGCACGCAGCAACGCCGCAACGACACCCTGCTCACGACGCGAAAAACCCGCGATATCCGCGTTCCGCCAGACATATTCACCATGCTTGTGAAATCCTGAATGGGCGATGTCCAGACCGATATCGTGGGTTAAGGCCGCCCAGTGCAGCCATTGCTGATGCCCTCCGTGGAGCGGCCAGGCCCCGGTCGCAGAGGTAAAAAAGCGTTCCGCCCACCGCGCCACGCTCTGATTACGCAATACCTGACTGTGAAAACGTTCCTGCAGGCTGCAGATGCTCATCTCTCGGGTATCTTCCTGATGGATGCGGCCAAGCAGGTCGTAAATGGCCCCCTCGCGCAATGCTCCCTCGGAAAAGCGCATTTCCTGCAGGCCCAATGACTCGAAGAGCGCAAAAAGGATGATGAAGCCGCCCGGGAAGACTGCAGCACGATCGGGCTTCAGGCCTTTCAGCCGGGTCAGCGCACGCACCGAACCAAGACGCATCATCTGTTCACGCAGCCAGTGCATGCCTGCGCGGGTGATGCGCGGGCCCTGACCACCCTCGGCAAGGATACGGGCAATCGACTTGATCGTGCCAGATGAACCCACCGCCTGATCCCAGCCGTGACTGGCAAAATCCTCCAGCATGGGTTCCACCGCCATGCGTACCCGCTTTTCCAGGCGCTCAGAGGCAGGCGCCGTAATCTGCTCATCGGGGAAATAGGCACGGGTGGAGGCCACGCAGCCGAAATGCAGACTCTCCCGCAGGTCAGGGATAAACCCTTGGCCCGCGATCAACTCGGTGCTGCCTCCTCCGATATCCACTACCAGACGCCGTTCACGGGCGTCCACCGCAAGACTGTGCGCAACGCCCAGATAGACCAGGCGGGCTTCTTCACGGCCGGCCACGATTTCCAGCGGATAACCGAGGGTGTTTTCAATGGCACGGACGAAGCCTTCCGTAGCGCTCGCCTGACGCAGGGTATTGGTGCCGATTACCCGCACCCGCTCCGGACGGATGCCTCGTAGACGCTGCCCGAAGCGTGCCAGACAATCCAGCGCGCGTTTTTCGACTTCCGGATCGAGACTGCCGTCGTCGCGTAAGCCCTCCGCCAGCCGAACGCCTTCGCGCAAACGATCATGCAGACGGATATCAGAGCCGACCTCTTCTGCTACCACCATATGAAAAGAGTTGGAACCCAGGTCCACCGCCGCCAGAAAATTTTCGAGCCCTGCTGTGGCTGTGGATTCTGCCACCGCTATTTCCTCTGGATGCTTTGTTCTACCTCGTCCAACGGAAGATGCCGGACACTTTTCCCTTTCGCAAGATAAATGACGTATTCGCAGATGTTCCGGGCATGATCTCCAATACGCTCGATGGCTTTGGCGATAAAGAGCGCATCAATAGCCGGGGTGATGGTGCGCGGATCTTCCATCATGTAGGTAATCAGACGGCGCAGGGCAGAGCGGTATTCCTGATTGAGCACCTCATCGCCTTTGGCGACGGCAATGGCTTCCTCCGCATCCGCACGGGCCAGGGCATCCATGGCGCGGCGCAACATATTCAGGGCATAGTCGGCCATGACGCCCACGTCTCTGAGAAAGGCCGGATTGTCGTTACGCGCGCCATGTCCCATAGCCAAGGCCATATCGGCAATTTTGCTGGCCTTGTCGCCCATCCGCTCCAGATCCGCGATGGTCTTGATCAGGGTCATCACCAGACGCAGATCGCTGGCGGCAGGCTGACGCGTAGCTAGAATGTTGATGCACTCCTCTTCAATACGCACCTCGTAACCATTCACCTCGTGGTCACGCCCGATCACTTCACGGGCCAGTTCGGCATCTGACTCCTGCAGTGCCTTGATAGCATTCGTGATCTGCTCCTCCACCACACCGCCCATGGCGAGCACCAGGGCGTGGACCTCATGGAGTTCTTCATCAAAACGCTGGGAAATATGTGGTTCTTTGTCCATAGCTGTGCTCCTTAACCGTAGCGACCCGTGATGTAGTCTTCAGTCTGCTTCTTGCCGGGATTAGTGAATAACTGGTGGGTGGAATCAAATTCCACCATCTCGCCCATATACATAAATGCCGTATAATCAGATACTCGCGCCGCCTGTTGCATGTTGTGGGTGACGATCAGGATCGTAAACTGATTCCGCAGTTCGCTCACCAGCTCTTCAATCTTGAGGGTGGCGATGGGGTCCAGTGCGGAGGTCGGTTCATCGAGCAGGATTACCTCCGGTTTCACCGCCACCGCCCGCGCGATACACAGGCGTTGCTGCTGCCCGCCGGACAACCCCAGCCCACTCGTCTTGAGTTTGTCCTTCACCTCTTCCCAGAGGGCAGCATGGCGCAACGCCTGCTCCACCCGCTCGTCCATCTCCACCTTGCGTAATTTTTCATAGAGCTTGATGCCAAAGGCAATATTGTCATAGATGGACATGGGGAAAGGCGTTGGCTTCTGAAATACCATGCCGATTTTAGCGCGCAGCATATTCACATCCATGCCGGGAGCGAGAATATCCTCACCATCCAGCAGGACCTCGCCGGTCGCGCGTTGCCCGGGGTACAGGGAATACATGCGATTGAATACCCGCAGAAGCGTCGACTTGCCGCAACCCGACGGCCCGATGAACGCGGTCACCTGATTCTCGGGTATTTCCAGATTGATATCTATGAGGGCCTTGTTGCTCCCGTAAAAAAAATCCAGGTGGCGGACGGATATTTTGGTTTTCTGGGGTTCCGACATTAACGCGGGCTCCTGTCTTTGATAAGGAAGCGGGAAACAAGGCTCAAGACTAGCACAGCCATGGCAGCTATCAACGCGCCCGCCCAGGCCAGATGCTGCCATTCCGGATAAGGACTCATGGCAAATTGAAAAATGACTACAGGGACATTGGCGATCGGTTTGTCCAGGTTCGTGCTGAAAAACTGATTACTGAGCGCCGTGAACAGCAGTGGTGCGGTCTCGCCACTGATTCTCGCCACCGCCAGCAGAACCCCGGTGAGTATACCAGAACGTGCGGCCCGATAACTCACCTGAACGATCATCTTCCAGTGGGGCGCCCCCAGGGCCAGAGCCGCCTCGCGCATGGTCCCTGGTACCATACCCAGCATCTCATCCGTAGTGCGCAGGACGACCGGTAAAAGCAAAATAGCCAGTGACAAAGCCCCGGCAAGACCCGAGAAGCTCCCCATGGGCACCACCACGACTGCGTAAATAAACAGACCGATCACGATGGACGGTGCGCTGAGCAGAATATCATTAAAAAAACGAATGACTGCCGCAAGTCGGCTGCCTTGCGCAAACTCAGCGAGATAGGTGCCGGCCAGGATTCCCACAGGGGTACCGATCATCACCGCCACGCCGATCATCAGCAGGCTGCCCACGAAGGCGTTGCGCAAGCCCCCGATACTGCCAGGCGCCGGCGTGTCACCTGTAAACAGTTCCATGTTGAGGGCGGTAGCACCATAAGAGAGGGTGGTCCAAAGAATCCAGACCAGCCAGAAGAGGCCAAACAGCGTCGTTGCCATGGCCATACCCAGATTAAAGACATTCCAGAAGCGACGGCGCAGATAACGGGCGTTCTTGGCCGTATTCATAAACCCACCTTCCCTTGTCCCTGACCGAGACGCCAGAGCATCAGTTTGGCCAGCACCAGCACCACGAAGGTAATGATGAAGAGAATGAAACCCAAGGCCATGAGCGCCGACTTGTACATGGGTGAAAAGGCCTCGGCAAACTCGTTCGCCAGCGCGGCGGCGATGGAGTTTCCGGCGTCGAGCAAAGAGATATGGAGGTCGTGGGCATTACCGATCACAAAGGTTACCGCCATGGTTTCGCCAAGGGCACGGCCCAGACCGAGGAACACCCCGCCGACTACCGCCGTACGGGTATAAGGGAGAACCACATGGCGTGCCACTTCCCAAGTCGTGGCACCCAGGCCATAGGCCGACTCTTTGAGCATCGCTGGCACGACCAGAAAAACATCGCGCATGATCGCGGAAATAAAGGGGATCACCATGATGGCCAGAATGATACCGGCAGTCAGCATACCAATGCCCATCGGCGGGCCGCGAAACAACGCACCGATACCGGGCAGAGCACCCAGATGATCATTGAGCCAAGGCTCTGCGCTGCCCAAAACCGGCGCAAAGACGAAAAGACCCCACATGCCGAAGATGATACTGGGGATACCCGCCAGCAGTTCAATGGCGCTGCCGATCGGTTGGCGCAACCATTCTGGCGCGAGTTCACTGATAAATAAGGCGATACCGAAACTGATGGGCACGGCGATCAGCAGGGCGATCAGGGAGCTGACCAAAGTCCCGTAAATCGGTACCAGAGCGCCGAAGTTCTCCGTAACCGGATCCCAGGCATCGCTCCAGAAAAAAGCGAAGCCAAAATGATGAAAAGCTTCCCACCCGCGCAAAAAGAGGGACAACGCCACCCCGACCAGCAGGAGCAGGACCAAAAAGGCGAGCCCACCCGTCAGCCAGCGGAATCTCCGATCCATGGCATGTAGGCGCCGTGATCGGGCGGGGCTGATGCGAGATGGCACAGCGGGGGACGGCACCGCCACCATCCGCATTTCCAACTCTGCGTCGCGGGTATCGTCCATATCTTAGCTCACTGGCCCAGATTCCTTTTCCAGTATGCCTCAATCTGCGTCACCGTAGTTTTTGGTAATGGCACATAATCCAGGCTCCTGGCTTCCGCTTGCGCCTGCGGGGCTGTCAGGAACCAGCGTGCAAATTTCAGGACTCCGGCATTAACCGTCTTATCGCCGTCCTGGCGCATAAGGATGTAAGTCGCAGCGGAAATGGGCCAACTCTGGGCACCCGGCTGGTTGGTGAGAATCATGTAGAAATCCTCTACCTTGGTAAAGTCCGCATTTGCCGCGGCGGCCTGGAAAGTAGCCAGATCAGGGGCCACCACTTTGCCCGCGGCATTGATCATTTTGCCGTAAGCCATGTGATTTTCCTTGGCGTAGGCATATTCCACGTAGCCGATGGCACCAGGAATCCGCTGTACATATGCGGCGACGCCCGCATTACCCTTGCCACCCACACCGACGGGCCAGGAAACAGCCGTGTTATCGCCCACCCGTTGCCTCCATTCCGGGCTGACCTTGGCCAGATAATTGGTAAAGTTGAAGGTAGTGCCGGAACCGTCAGAACGATGGACCACCGTGATATTCATATCCGGCAGCTTAACGCCCTTATTGAGGTCGGCAATGGCCGCGTCGTTCCATTTCTTGATCTTACCCAGGTAAATACCGGTGAGTATGGTGCCGTTGAAGGTCAGTTCACCGGGCTTTATACCGGGGACATTCACAACAGGGGTAATGCCAATAATCACTGCCGGAAACTGGACGAGCTGGTCTTTGTTGAGATATTCAGGCTTGAGAGGCATGTCGCTGTTGGCGAAATCGACGGTTTTGGCCTTGATTTGGGCAATCCCGCCACCAGAACCGATGGCCTGATAATTCACCATGGTGCCGGTTTTCTGTTGGTAAGTTTCCGCCCATTTGGACAGGACGGGATAAATGGCCGTGCCGCCTGCGGCGGAAATGGTTTCCGCCTGCGCCAGCCCTGCTACACCCAGGCTCATCACGCCCAACACAAAAGCCACACCCTTGGTCTTCATGATATCACGCTCCCTATACAGGTTTAGTAAAAAGCTGCACAGAAACTATAGCAAGGTTTTATTACCGTTTTATGACACTGCGGAGTCGGGGGGAAAACTGCGGGCGAGATGGAGCGGAAAATGCGCAGTAAAAGTGGTTCCCTTACCCACTTCACTCGCCACTTCCAGATGCCCCTGATAACGCTCGACAGCGTGACGGACAATGGCCAGTCCCAACCCCGTACCCCCCATGCGTCGGGAGCGGCCTTTATCCACCCGATAAAAACGCTCGGTGATACGCTGCAAGTGCTCGGTAGCGATACCATCGCCGGTATCCTGCACCACCAAACGCAGATCGCCCGAGCGACGCTCCCAGCGCACGCTGACGGTGCGGTCTGCCGGGGTATATTTGATGGCGTTTTCCAATAAATTTCGGATGATACTGGTCAGATCGATGGTTTCTGCGAAAATGCCCAAGCCGCCATCCAGCGCCGTGTCGATCTGCAAACGTTTTTGCACTATGGCGGGCGCCAGGGTGTCCAGCGTGTTGTGTATCATATCCGCGAGCATGAGCGTTTCGCAGTGTTCCGGATTCGCCTCGGCGGCCTCCATACGTGCCAGAGACAGCAAGTCTTCGACCAAAGACTGCATGCGCAGCGTCTGCTGTTCCATGAGACGGAGTTGACTACTCACCTCATCGTCGGCAGCGATGGGACTGTCCAGCATGTTTTCCAGGAAACCGCGTACCACCGTCAGCGGGCTGCGCAACTCATGGGAGACATTGGCTACGAAGTCCTGACGGACCTGTTCAAGCTGACGGATACGGGTCACGTCCCGGAAGATGACCAAAGCACCCGCATCGGCGAGGGGATAGCGCATGCCCTCCAAAATCTGTTGTGCATCTGCCGGGGCCGGGAGCTGCAGGCTGGGCGGCCCTTCGCCGGCGAGAAAGGCGCGCAGATGCGGAGTTCGCAGCCAGAAGGCCAGCGGCTTGCCCGCGTCATCGGGCCATTGCAGTTGCAGCAAGCGGATACCCGAAGGATTCACCCAGAGCAATTGGCCACGCTCGTCCATCAATACCACAACATCGGGCATTGCCTGCAAGGCGTCACGCAACTGTACGATCTGGGCACTGAGCTGGCGGTGCTGCGCCTCCTGATCACGCCGCCAGTGGTAACCCTCGGCAAACGTCTCCTCCCACATTCCCCCCGCCAGCGGGGGCAACAAGGTATACGGGTTACGGAACCAAGCGCTGAAACTCTGGGATTGCTGGCGATGCCATCCGACCCAGAGCGCCAGCAAGAAAGCGATGATCACCAGTGGGAGGTAGGACCAGGCGTGCTGATCATCGGCGGCCAGAAAAATCGGAATCAGCGCCCAGACCGCTACGGGGTAAAACCAGGCACGGAGGTACTTCACGCCGGAAAGATATCCCGGTGTGTGCTGCGGCCTGCTGAACGCGCAAAAGCTGCCACACCAGTCATCGCTCGTCCACCACTTCCCGCTGAAAACCCAAGGCACTGCAGCGATAGCCTTCGCCCCTGACAGTTTCGATGATCTGGGCGTAACCGTGGTGTTCCAGCCCCCGACGCAAACGGCGAATGTGGACGTCGACCGTGCGCTCTTCGATAAAACTCTGCCGCCCCCAGATCTGATCGAGCAGCATATCCCGCGAAAAGACCCGTTCCGGGTTGGTCACAAAAAGACGCAAAAGACGAAACTCGGTAGGCCCGAGATGAACCTGTACCTCACCGGCGTAGACCCGATGCGCGCGCAGATCCACATGCAGGTCGCCAAGCCGTACCCGGCCCGCCGCCGTACCGCCGTAACTGCGCCGCAGCAGGGCATTGACCCGCGCCACCAGTTCCCGCGGAGAAAAGGGTTTGGCCAGATAATCATCTGCACCTGATTCCAGACCATGCACCCTGTCACCCTCCTCACCGCGCGCGGTAAGGAGAATGATGGGCAGCTTCCGGGTCTCTTCACGACGGCGCAGCATACGGCACCATGCCAGGCCATTTTCGCCGGGAAGCATCCAGTCAAGCACCAGCAACTGCGGCCCCCAGGTCTGGAGTACCGCTTCCGCCGATTCGACGCTGCCCTCACAGCGGACGTCAAAGCCATTACGCTGCAGGGTAACGCGCAGGAGTTCCTGAATGCCTTCCTCATCCTCCACTACCAGGACACGGGAGGATACCTTGTCTTCGTCCATACCTGCCTTTTGCCCGGATACGCCCATCGTTCGCTTATTGTGGCGCAAGCCCTGGCGGAATGCCAAGACGTTGCACACCAAAATAACCCCGTCAGTACAGGATGGGAAGGATCATGTTCTCAGGCGCGGCGGGCACGACCCGAAGGCGCCGCTCCGGAACCTGGCCGACCCCGCCCTGCGGCCTGGGCCGGACGACGCGGCGCCGCTGACGGTGCATGACCGGAGAAAGACTGTCGCGGCTCGAAACCGACGACGATCTCCCGGTCGAAGGAGCGCCGCAGGAGCTTCTCCACGTCCTGCAACTGCTTACGCTCCTCGCTGCTCACCAGCGATACGGCCTGGCCGTTGTTGCCGGCGCGACCGGTCCGTCCGATACGATGGACATAATCTTCGGGCACATGGGGAAGTTCAAAGTTCACCACGTGAGGCAGCTCGCTGATGTCGATACCGCGGGCGGCGATATCCGTCGCCACCAGGACCTGCACTTTGCCTTCCTTGAACTCCGCCAGGGCGCGGGTACGGGCGCCCTGGCTCTTATCGCCGTGGATCGCCATAGCCTGCATGCCATCCTGCGACAAGTGCCTGGCAAGGCGGTCGGCACCATGCTTGGTGCGAGTGAAAACCAGCACCTGCCCCCATTGGTGTTCTTCGATCAGATGGGAAAGAAGCTCGCGTTTGCGGTCCTGATCGACGGCAAAAACCCGCTGGGCGACATTATCGGCAGTGGCATTACGCGCCGCGACCTCAACACTGGTCGGGTTGTTCAGCAGGCCGTCGGCCAGACCACGGATTTCCGGCGAAAACGTTGCCGAGAACAGCAGGTTCTGGCGCTTTTTCGGCAATACCGCAAGGATGCGCCGGATGTCACGGATAAAGCCCATGTCGAGCATGCGATCGGCTTCGTCGAGCACCAGAATTTCGACATGAGAGAGGTCGACACTGCGCTGCTGGATATGATCCAGCAGGCGACCGGGGGTGGCTACCAGGATATCTACGCTGCGGCGCAGTTTCTGCATCTGGGGATTGATTTTGACCCCACCGATGAGCACCAGGGAGCGCAGGGGAAGATAGCGCCCGTACAACTGCACGCTCGCCTCTACCTGCGCCGCCAGTTCGCGGGTAGGGACCAGAATCAGCGCACGCACACTGGAAGGAGCGCGTGAAGCGCTATCTGCAGTAGCCGCCAGTTTGTGCAGGATGGGCATGGCAAACGCGGCAGTCTTGCCGGTACCCGTCTGTGCGCCCGCCAGCAGATCGACACCGGACATGACTACCGGGATGGCCTGTTCCTGAATAGGGGTGGGACTGGTGTAGCCACGTTCGGCAGCCGCACGCCAGATAGGCTCAGAAAGGCCCAAAGATTCAAAAGACGACATAAGTTTTGCTCCGAAAACACCGGCCTCGCCACAAGGGCGCCAGTCTATGGCAGACGCTTCATCAAGGTGGGGACCAGTGCGACGCGCGTCATGCAGACTGAGGCATGACGGCAAGCGCACTCTAACAGAACAGATTACCCATTACGAGTGATAAATGGTGACGGCCATATCCAGACGAAAGCGCTGGAGTGCCCAGGAAGCAATCAGGGACCGCGCTGTGGCTGCCGCGACTTGTCCGGAGGCCGCCGATCTGGATGCTGCCCGGGGCGCTGCGGAGGTGGCGCGAAGCGTGGCCGCTGCCCTTCCGGAGCCTGCGCCCCGTAGCCCGGGAAAACCTGCGGAGGTGAAACGAATCGCCCCGGCGCACCCATGGGTGCGCGCGGTGGTGGCGGCAAAGGTACACCCACGGGTGGTCTGGGCGGCAGCGGTATCCCGCGGCGCATGGGCAGCGGCGGCGCCGCAAAATAACGGTAATAATAGGACCGCGGATAGTAGTTCCACAGTTGGGTCTGAAAATACAATTGCGGGGTGTAATACTGGGCGTAAGCACCGGGTGGATACCAGTAGCCAACCGCAGGGTAACCGCTGTAATACCCCTGGCTCCCATAAGCATAATAATCATAGCTGGTGGGGTATACGGCGCAACCCGCACCCGCCCCGAGCAGCAAGCCGGCCATGACCACGAATCGTGATTTTTTCATACGTCTCCTTCCATTCGCGGCGATGCCACGTGGCATACGCAGTTCTCGCCCTGAGCCGCAGCCACCAATTCGTGAAGAACACCGCAGAGTGGCGCCAGGAGTTTTAATGAGTCATATTCTACCAAAATGCTGAGGAGCGCCATATGGCACACGGCCACACCGATCATACAGAATCCCCGCATACCCATGCGCCCCCTCGTGATCACGGACACAGCCATGGAGCGCATGGTCACGCCCCCGTGAATGGCCGTGCTTTTGCGATCGGCATTGGACTCAATCTGAGCTTCGTACTGACCGAGGCGGTGTTCGGAGTGCTTGGGCATTCCCTCGCGTTGCTCGCAGACGCCGGCCATAATCTCAGTGACGTTCTGGGGCTGCTCATGGCTTGGGGAGCGAGTGCCCTTGCCAACCGCCCCCCTTCGGGGCGATTTACCTATGGACTACGCAGCTCGTCCATTCTCGCCGCGCTGGCGAACGCCGTCTTTCTGCTGGTGGTCACCGGCGGCATCGCCTGGGAAGCCATTGAGCGGCTGCTGCACCCGGCCTCTGTAGCAAGCTTCATCGTAATCGGTGTGGCGGCCTTCGGGGTAGTGATCAACACGGGAACGGCCCTGCTCTTCATGTCGGGGCGAAAAGGCGACTTGAATATTCGTGCGGCGTTTTTGCACATGGCAGGCGACGCAGCCATCTCTTTTGGCGTAGTCGTTGCGGGGATCGTGATGCTGTTCACCCACTGGTTCTGGCTAGACTCTGCGGCCAGCCTGCTGATCAGCGCGTTGATTGTGATGGCCACCTGGGGTTTATTGCGTGACTCCGCCCATCTGGCGCTGCACGGCGTCCCCCCGGGTATCGACACCGACGCAGTACGGGTTTATTTGCTTGGGTTACCCAACGTCACGGCCGTGCATGACCTGCACATCTGGGCCATGAGCACCACCGAAACCGCGCTGACTGCGCATCTGGTCATGCCCGACGGCTATCCCGGCGATGCGCTGCTCCATGAAATTGGTGAGGAATTGCGTGCGCATTTTCAGATCGTCCATCCTACCTTGCAAGTGGAAACAGGCGATCCGGGCCATCCCTGCAAGCTGGCCGGGGAGCATCTGGTATAAGATGGCGGCAGACCTGACATGGCCCCTACCGGGCGTGCCAGAATCTGCGCCTCCACCGCATATCATTGATCTCAATGCAGACCGGACAGATAAGCCGCCACGTCCTGCATTTGCCGGTTTGTCAGCTTTTCTGCCACAGGCTGCATGATGGGATTCACCCGGTTTCCATCATGCAGATAGGTTAGCTGCTGAACGATATATCCATATCGCTGCCCGGCCAACCGCGGAAATATCCCTCGACCTGTCGCGTTTACGGCGTGGCAGGCCATACACGCGGGAACACCCTGTGCAGCGATGCCCTGCAGGAATATCTGCTTACCCGCGGACACCCCGGGACGTGGCGAGGACGCGCTGTGCATGGGCGATTGCGCCGCATAATACTTCGCAACCAACTGGATTTCCTGCTGAGTCATGGCCTGGGCGACAGGCCACATGTAAATCTGCGCATTTGGATCCGCACGGGTATGCGATTTGAACTGCTTCAGTTGCCATGCCAGATATTGCACCTGCTGACCACCCAGGCGCGGAACCATCGGATAGATGGTATTTTCGCCGGTCTGCCCGTGGCAGATCATGCATGACTGATGGACAGATTGTGGCACCTGCGCCAGTGCCGGACTTGCGCCCAATATCGCCAACACTATGGCGGCACTGCAGATAACTCCCTTCTTTTGGGAAGAAGCGAAACGGTTCGATGATAATACAGGATACATAGCCACCCCCTCCTTAAAATGATATCCAGGTCAGCAGCTCAAGCGTATTGTATGCCGAAGCGCCGAAACTCGTGGCCGTACTGTTCGTCAGCCCGCGAAATTGGTTAAACATGGTATACCGCAACGAGAATCTGGTGTTCCACCAGGGCAAATAAGACGCCTCGATCCATTCTCCATTGGTATCCGGAGATCCGTTCGCGGAATAGCTCGTTCCCCAGAGATTAGGGTTGGCAGAACCCCAGGTGTCCAGATATCCACCAGATACACCGTAATGATCATGGTACCAGTAGGAACCATTTATATTGAGGGAATTGAGACTTCCAGTTGCCGTACTTGAAAGATTACTGGTTGGACCAAAGGCGCCAAAGCCCTGATCCTCGTGTATCCAGTCCGCGTGCAACGTGACATTGCTGTTGTCCGCCGTATCCAGCCATTGCAATTGGCTATCCAGATCATAATCATCGAAGCTGTCTACAGGGCCGCCTTTCGTGTTGGGACTATCATACAGGCGACTCCACATCCCATAGGTACCGACTTCCCAGTTCCAGTTACCCCAGTCGCGCTGATAGGCCAGGCGAACATAGGGGGCGACACCCTGCAATCTGCCGTCATTAGCATATCCGAATGCTCCCCCGGAGTTCGACTGTACGCCAATACCGTCCGCGTTGGTGTATCCGTCAGCCTCGAAGTAGAGCCAGTTGGCCTTATCCTGCCCAAAAATATAGGCTTCGTAAGTGCCGATACCTGCAAGAGGATAACCGGCGCCATGCGCCCCTTCGATGAAGGTGGTGGGTATCTGTCGGATGGCACTGTATTTGGAACTCGAGAACGGCGCGTACCAGTCCGGTACCGTGTTGTAGATATCCGGCTCGGTCGGCGTATTATTCACTTCGACACCGGTGATCAGCAGTTGGTTGGGACCCAGGTTCCATGGATGCGCCCAACGGATGTCGCTGTCGTCCATACCGAAACCGCCTCGGCCGCTGTATGTCAGATGCAGGAATGCACCGATATGGGGGGTGATTTCCCCCGCATAGAACAAACTCACCTGTTGCGGAAATTGAATGTCATTCTGGTTACCCGGCGGGTTGGATACTCCCGCCCCATTAAAGGCCGCCTGGCCTCCGGCTACGTTGGCATAGCTCGCCTGAAAAAAAATCGAAAACTGTGATACGCGCATCAGCAGAAGTGCGGTGCTTTTTCCAAACTTTGCTTCCAGCTTCTGCTGCCGCTGAACATTATTACTGGTATATCCCAGCAGCTTGAACATACGACCCATGGGCGTGAGCTGAGGATATGATGTATGGCACGTTGCGCACGACCAGCCGGTCTGACGAGCGAATGTCGGCAATGCCCACGCATTGCCCGAACATGCGGCCGCCCCAATCATAAATGTAGCGCATGTAGCCCAACGAATTTTGTGCTTCCACTGCGTGCTGCTCCGCGACTCAATTTTCATATTTGATCTCCTTTTTTTGATGTTTCTTCCTTTCCTGGGCTGAAAACCCACACCTGCCTTTGTTGCCACTTCGTTAACCATTCGCGCCAAAAGACAAATCCCCGATTGCCTTGTTAGCATTCACCAACATGGTGATTCACTGATACAGATTCACAAAAGAACCCCGACCATCGCGCAGATCGCCTTTGACCGGAATACGCAGCCCTGCGACCACCGCACAGGCACTCCGCCTGATTGGGACCAGGAGCGTATGGGAAACCCATCTCCACCACTCGATGCCGAACAGATGCACGTAACAAATATATTAACATGCGTTTATAGTTTTGTACGATACAGGTTTAATTCTTTTTCAACCGAATGTCAACCAATCGACGGGGCATATCCGCGACAGATCCGTCATGTTATTAAATAGGATAATAATCAATCAGATAAATGATCAATAAATTATTCTATGTGCGCATTATTGGATATTGGGAATCGTGCTTGGGCGTCCACTTGGAAAACCGTTAAGTACGGTACATCGATGATGGTGTCATGCATCAACCATGATGAGGACTGGAGGGAGAACTGCACGGTTCCGGTTGCGTATCTGGATGATCATCCGGAGCTGGTACGATGAGGGGCGGATGATTTACCCGCGGGGTTCGAAGCAGACTCGCCGCCCGCGACGGCAACAGCGTAAAACGCCTGCAGACGTTCAGCCATGGCCGGTTCGGCCCATTGGGTGGCCAGTTGTCTGGCTTCCTGCGCCATCCGCGCGCGCAGCGTGTCATTGGATAAAATGCCGGCACAGACTTCGGCGAAACCGGACGCTTGGGCCGGTGCGGGCCTTGTGCCGCGGCCACTGGTCACAAAGTCCGCCGCACCCATGGCCGCAACGGCGACGAGAGGTAGTCCCGCCGCCAGGGCTTCAAGCAAGACCATGCCCTGCGTCTCGGTTTCCGAGGCGAACACCAGAAGATCGGCGGCGGCATAGGCATCCCGCAAGGCCGTATCATGGTCCAGATAGCCGAGAAAGCGAACCTGCTCCGTCAGATCCTTTTCGACGACCTGCTGTTCCAGGGGTTCCCGGAAAGGGCCGTCGCCGGCGAGAAGCAAGAGGATATCCGGAAAAATCGCGCGCAGGTACCCGACCACTTCCAACAGCAGGGCGATGTTCTTTTCGGGAGCGATCCGCCCGGCATAAAGCAGCACCAACCGGTCTGCCGCGATGCCGTGGCGATCGCGAAAAGCGGACCGATCCCCCGTTGTCTGCGCAGTCAGATCAATACCGGTGGGGATGACCCGGATCGGGGCACTGACGCCGTAGCCCCAGAGCACCGTCGCCATGGCCATGGAGGGCACGATCACACCGCCCACCGCCTGGCACTGCTGACGTGAGGGGATCCGCGCCAGGGCCATGCGCAGGATTTTGGGTATGCCCGCATAATAGTGACCGATGTAGGCCTCAAAATAGGTGTGGTAGGAACTCAGGACCGGTATCTCCAGCCTACGGGCGAGATGGGTGCCCATATAATGGGCGGCAAAGGGGGTTTGGACATGCAACAGGTCATAGCGACGGGAAGCCAGCTCACGCGTCATGCGCAGGAGTGCCCAAGGCCTCATCAATCGCTCTTCGGGATAAAAACCCGTTTTCCAAGCCGGCACGCGCATGATGCCGGAATCATCACTTGGCACGGAAGACCCATAATCGGGGACCAGCAGATCCACCGTGTGTCCAAGTCCCTGCAGCCCCCTACGAAAGCTGCGAATCGAGGTGGCGACACCGCTGATGCGGGGGAAATAGGTATCGGAGAGCATCAGTATGCGCATCGGGGTATCCTTGCGAAAGTGATTCAAGTGTCATCACGGCGGAGCAGATTTGGATCCTAGTTGTTCGCGATAGGCGGCTTCGAGCACGTCGAAACTGTGCATCCAGCTCTGGGATTCGGCCCGCAGGCGACCGGCCGCACCGAACTTTTGGCGGAGACCGGAATCCTTGCTGAGGAGTTGTAACATGGGGGCCCAGTCACTGCCCGGAGGCAGGAGCAATCCATGAACCGCATCACTCACCTGTTCGTTCACCCCAGGGCAATCATAAGCGAGGATCGGCAGGCCGCTGGCTTCGGCTTCGAGCACCACATTCCCGAAGGTTTCACTGCAGGAGGGGAAGCAGAACAGATCGGCGCTGGCATACCAGCGCGCCAGATCCATGCCCTGCTGCATGCCGACACAGAGAATGCCTTCCTGGGAGAGGCGGCTGAACCCTGGGCGCAAGGGACCGTCGCCCACCAGCACGAGTACCGCTGTGAGACCGTTCCTGCGCAGCGTGCGAAAGGCGGTGATGAGCGGTGTGAGATTCTTTTCGGGGGCCAGTCGCCCCACATACAGCAAGAGTCGGCCCTCCGGCCCCAGGCCCAAGCTTTCCCGCAGCGTATCGTCCCGCCATTGGGGATGAAAACGTACGGTATCCACGCCTCTACCCCAACGGCGTAATTGCTGAAATCCTTGCATCCGCAGACGATCCAAGGTGCCCTGGCTGGGAACCAGCGTGAGTTTGCCCGCATTATGAAAGGCGCGCAGATAAATTCTCGCCCCGTGGCCCAGCAGGGATAACCCGTAATGTGCGGCATACTGATCAAAATTGGTATGAAAGCTGGTCACCACGGGAATGTGCAGGCGCCGTGCAGCGATGAGGGCGGCGAGTCCCAAAGGACCTTCCGTAGCGATATGGACGATCTCGCTGCCCCAATCCCGCAACCAGCGCTGCAGGGTGATAGGGGTGGCATACCCGAGGCGCACCTGGCGGTAAAAAAAGAGGGGCAGTGCGGGCATGAGGCCCGGACTCGGGGATTCCCCCGCCTGTCGTGGACGGATGAGGGTGACCTCGTGACCTCGGGCCTGCAAGGCCTCGACGGCGCGCCCCAGGGTGATGGCCACCCCATTGATCTCGGGCGGGTAGGTCTCCGTAACCAGGGTGACCCGCATCGCGGTTTTCGTCATGCGCCACTAGTCTCGGGCGAGAACCGGACAGCCGCGATCCGCGTACCCACCAGCATCTCCAGCAGAGCTGCTCCCGCCATTCCATGCGATACGGCCATATTCAGTACCTGCCCATACCAGCGCAAGGTGTGCCCTCCAAGCCAATGTGAGAAAGGTTTCTTGCCCACGGACGGGTGCTGTTGAGCGTTACCACCCTACTGCTCTGCGGCAAGCCCTTCCCGGTCTATGTCCTGTTCGGCGGCGAACCAGCAGGCTTCCGCCTGGTCGACCGGAAATCCCTTCTGTTCCGCCAAAAAATAGGCGGCCTCGGCGATCCGGTGATGCCGTAGCTCAGGGTCACTCACCATCGGTGCGGCTACGGAAGCAGGCGTTTCGGGGAGCGGGACGGGACTGAACGGGACTTGTTCCTGGCTATCCGGTGTTTCGTGCATGGAGGTCATGGCATTCTCCTGAATATCCGCAGATGGGCGATACCAAAGTGTCATCGTGAATCATACAGATCGAATGTGACAGTTTCGTGAACGTCTGCGGAATACCTGACCTGCGCATAGGCGTGAGCCATTCAGAAAGGCTGGGAGGGTTCCCGCTGGTCTGATGTTGACCTAGTGCATCTCTTCCCAGGTTTGCGGCTATACTACCGGGGCAAAAAATCCTCAACCTCGACCTGACCATGGGGGTCCCATGCCGCCGCACACTGCGCCGAAGAATGCCGAGGAGCCGCTCGGTGTCTCCTGCCGCACCATTTTTATTTCCGATGTTCATTTGGGCACTCGAGGCTGCCAGGCGGAGGCTTTGCTCTCCTTTCTGCGTCATTATCACTGCGAATACCTGTATCTGGTGGGAGACATCCTCGACCTCTGGCAACTCAAGCGCCGCTGGTACTGGCCGACCGCGCACAATACGGTGGTACAAAAGATCCTTCGTCTCGCCCGGCATGGGGTGCAGGTACGCTATGTACGAGGCAACCATGACCCGGTGTTTGAAATGCTTTCCGATCTCGTCCCTGTAGAGGGGGAGCGTATCCTGCTGGGAGATATCCAGATCGTGGACAGCTGCGTTCACGAGACCGCCGACGGCCGCCGCCTATGGGTGATCCATGGGGATCAATTCGATGTGACGATGCGGTATGCCCCCTGGCTTACCCGGCTCGGGGATCACGGCTATACGCTGCTTCTTTTCATCAATCGCCGATATCAGTGGGCAGTACGTCGCATCGGTCTGCATAGCCGCTGGTCCCTGAGCGCGACCATCAAACGCCGCGTCAAACAGGCGGTGCAGTTCATTGGCGACTATGAACAGGTCCTGGCGCAGGCATGCCGCCGGGAGGGCTACGAGGGGGTCATCTGCGGCCATATCCATCATGCGGAGATCAAGGAAATCGAAGGCATCCTGTATCACAACGACGGCGACTGGGTGGAGAGTTGCACGGCGCTCGTGGAACACGCAACGGGGCGCCTGGAACTGGTGCACTGGGATGGCGAATCCCAGGTCTCCCCGCATTGAGGTACCCTGCCATCCCGTGACGACGGGGGCATTCCTTTTGCTGCCGGTCGATATCTTGTGCGGTGAATAACTTGCCCATGCGGAAAATGCGCCTCATAATCACCGCATGAATAGCGGCGATTACAGGTATATCTGGCAGGCCAGTGACTGGCCGAACTGGCGCTTCGATCTGGCAGTGCTGGCCGGCCCAATGGCTGAGGTCAGTCGCGCCCAGGGGCTTTTGATGGGCCGTCTGGCCGACGTGGGCATGGCGCTGCGGGATCAGGCCAGCTTGGCCGCGCTTACCGAGGATGTGGTCAAGACCAGCGAGATCGAGGGTGAGCAGCTCAATGTCGAATCGGTGCGTTCGTCCATCGCCCGCAGGCTGGGTGTGGACATCGGTGCCCTGGCTCCGGTCGATCGCCACGTCGAGGGCGTGGTCGATATGGTGCTCGATGCCACCGCCAACTGCCGTGCGCCGGTGTCGCGGGAGCGACTGTTCGGCTGGCATGCCGCGCTGTTTCCCACCGGCTACTCCGGCCTTGCCAAGATCAAGGTCCGCGGCTGGCGCGACGATGCCAGTGGCCCCATGCAAGTGGTGTCTGGACCCATTGGCCGACAGCGGGTGCATTTCGAGGCACCGCCCGCCGAGCGTCTGGAATCCGAAACCAGCCGATTCTTGGGCTGGCTGAATGGCGCATCGAACGACCCGTCGTTGCTCAAGGCCGGCCTCGGCCATTTGTGGTTCGTCACCTTGCACCCGTTCGACGATGGTAATGGCCGTATCGCCCGGGCCATCTGCGATCTGCTGCTGGCCCGCGCCGATGGCAGCCCGCGACGCTTCTACAGCTTGTCGGCGCAGATCCAGCGCGAACGCAGGGCGTACTACGACATCCTGGAACGGACCCAGAAGAGATCGATGGATGTCACCGAGTGGCTCGCCTGGTTCCTCGACACGCTCCATCGCGCCGTCGATCAGGCACGGCACACGCTCGACGCCGTGCTGACGAAGGCCCGCTTCTGGCAGCGCTGGGCGACCATGCCGTTGAACGGGCGACAGGTGAAGTTGCTCAACCAGCTGATCGACGGCTTCGAGGGCAAGCTCACCAGCAGCAAGTGGGCGGCCATCGCCAAGTGCTCGCCGGACACCGCCCTGCGCGACATCAACGATCTGCTTGCGCGGGGTGTGCTGCGGAAAACGGATGCGGGTGGGCGCAGCACCAGCTACGAACTGAACGATCTGCCGGAGTAGCAGCGTCCGGAGATGTTGTCGGCGATCTCATCATGTGGAAGCGGCCATCCTCCGGATGACTGGAACCAGTTCCTGGCCGAGGCACGCGCCGAGGGGCAGCGACTGACTACAGCGATTCGCTGCTGGCATTGCACCGTAAGGCCTGGCTTCTGCGGCAAACAGCGTTGTCATGGGGTCAGTTCCAGATGCAGGCCAAAAGGCTGTGGCTACGTTTGGTCTGATGGACAGGGAAGATTCCGATGGTGTCCCTCTGGGAAGGAAAAAGGGCGGCTAAGCCCGGCAAAAATGCTGGCGTAATGTTAGCGAACTGGCGCCAAAACAGCCCAAAAAAACACCCAAAAAAAGCCAGCATGCGCTGGCTCTTTCCTTACAACTCAACAGGTTATTGGTGGAGGCGGCGGGAATTGAACCCGCGTCCGCAGTACCTAGACCACCGGATCTACATGCGTAGTTTGTCTTTTGGCTTTAACCGCACCGCCCTCCGACAGACAGGATGACGACATGGCGATTCTGCTTTAATTTAGCACGCATCCCACAGACTAGAATGCGCACGATTCCGTGTTTCATGACCCTCCGCGCGCCTTTCGGCTCCGGATCCACAGACAAATCCGGGCAGAGGGCTCACTGCTTAAGCAGCGAGGGCGTAATTGCTGTCGTTGGCAATTATGAATCTGCGACCAGTTTTAAGAGCGAACCGCAGCTCTGCATGCACCGAAGGCTTCGCGACCTGCGTCGAAGCCGGTCGCCCCCTATTCACTTTGGTTGGACAAGAATACGGCCCAAAAGTTGCGCAAGCCAAACCTCTCGTCTACAGCCCGATATTACAGGAGAAGCACCCGCCTGACTATGCCACAAACCGCTAGTGCAGCGGTTCGCCCGCAGCAAACAGCAGCGCGATATCCGTATCCGCAAAACGATAGACCTCATGGCAGTATTCACAGGTGACGATGACTGCACCTTCTGTGGCCAACGTTTCCTCCGCTTCCGCTTGCCCCAGTGACACCAGCATCCGCTCCACCCCCTTACGGGAACAGGAACAGGAAAAGGTCAAAGGCTGCTCCGTATGCAAACGCACCGATTCTTCCGGGAAAATCTCCGGAAGAAACTGCTCAGGCTGCGCCTTCAGCAGAGACTGGTCCGATCCGATGGCGATGAACTGGGTAGCCACCCGCCAATCCTCGACACGGAGTATACCCGGTAGCCGTTGCAAGAAATAACCTCCGGCCTGCTGCGCCGCCACGTCTACCGCCAATCGGAAATAGGCGGGCGACTGCACCGACTCTGTAAAATAGGCGTTCAGGGATGCCGTCAGTGTTTCCCGTAATGCCACCAAACCCTGATAGCGATCCCGATCCATTCCCATGTCCACAGTGATGGCGAGCAGGGCATCGGGCAGGTTCGAGAAATCCATCGTAGCGCCCTCCTCCCAACGACCGTAAGCGCGCATGCCACCCGCCGCCGTCATCTCCGCCACCAGCAGCTTCAACGGACCTTTGCTCTGTGCCTGCATGATCAGGCGTTCATAGTTTTTCTGGGTAGTAGCCAGCAGTGCCAGGCCCACCAGCACCTCACCCAGCAGCTTAGCCACGCCTTCGGGTCCGGAGAAATCCCGCAGCACCCGCGCGTAGATGACGTCCAGGCGGCAGCGTGCCCCCCGCAAGGGCAGCGTCTCCCAATAAAAACCCTGTGAAAAATCAGTCATGCGCTTCCTCAAATTCCAAACCATCTAGCCCTTGCCCCATCAGCGGCAGCAAAGCACGCTGGAGTTGTTTGAACAGACGGGGATCGTATGCTTCCTGCGTGGCAAGGAGTTCTTTCATGTGCTGGCGCTCCGTCGGTTTGCCGAAACAGGCCGGACAATTTTCATGAATCACCGGCAGGGCTTGCTCCGTCGCGAACTGGCGCGTTTGCCTTTCCCGGCAGTACACCAGAGGGCGAATCACCCGCAAGTCGCCTTCCCGCACTCGGTAATGGGCCTTCATGGTGCGCAACTCGCCATTATAAAACATGGACATGAAGAAGCTTTCGGCGAAATCGTCGAGATGTTGCCCCAACGCCAGGACCTGATAGCCTTCGCGCCGCGCGCAGCGATACAAAACACCTCGCCGCATGCGCGCACAAAAACTGCAATAAGAGGGCCGTAGAAGGTGCTTTTGTGCCCGCTCGTAAATATTCTGTCGCTCCAGAAAATACGGGATACCCAGCTCCCGCAGATAAGGTACCAGCGGCTGTGGGTCATAATCCGGACTCATGGGATCGACGGTGGCGACGCCCAGGTCGAATGGCACCGGGGATTGCCGTTGCATGGCCCGCAACAGGTGCAGCAGGGTCAGCGAGTCCTTTCCACCAGACAGGCCAAGCAGGACACGATCCCCCGGCTGAATCATGCGAAAATCGGCAACCGCCCGCCCGATCCTGCGCTGTAAAAGCTTTGGTACGGGTAGTCGCGGCAGAGTCGTCACCATCTCAGCCTTCATGCATGGATTCCGTCGCAGCCAACTCTTCCGCCGTCACGACGGCCGCCCCCAGCTTGCCAACGACGATTCCTGCGGCGCGGTTGGCCAGCTCCACCGCACGATCCATCGCCCAGCCTGCCGCGAGGGCCGTAGCCAGGGTTGCGATGACCGTGTCTCCGGCACCCGTTACATCAAAGACCTCCCGGGCCTGAGCCGGATGGTGATGGATGGCATTCTCCATGAAAAGGGTCATGCCTTCTTCACCACGCGTCACCAGCAGTGCCTCCAGTTGCAGAGATGCCCGCCACTGCTCACCCAGCGCGCGGAACTGCGCCTCATTCGCCCAGGTGCCCGCCACTGCCTGAAACTCGCCGAGATTGGGGGTGATGATGGTCGCCCCCTGGTATGGGCGATAATCCCTGCCCTTGGGATCGATCAGCACTGGAATACCCAGACTGCGCCCCAGTGCCACCAGGTGTTCCACTTCCCGCAAGGCACCCTTGCCGTAATCAGACAGCAGCAGCGCCTTGGCGTTGATCAGCAAGGCTGGCGCCTGCTGACGCACGGCGTCGCTGTGGGCCTGGCTGGGCTGCGCTTCAAAATCCATGCGCAGGAGCTGCTGCTGGTGACCAATGACGCGCAACTTCACCGTCGTTGGACAGGCCTTGTCCGGAATCAGCACCGCCTTGACCCCGGCTTCCGTCAGCAGCGTGCCCAAACGCTCACCCGCTCCGTCATCCCCTACCGGGGCCAGCAAGCGCGCCTGCGCCCCCAGCGCCAGCACATTCAGGGCGACGTTGGCGGCGCCGCCGGGGCGTTCTTCCTCTCGCCGCACCTGCACCACCGGCACCGGCGCTTCCGGGGAGATACGTTCGACCTTGCCAAACCAGTAACGATCGAGCATCACATCACCGACGATAGCCACCTGCGCCCGCGCCAGACTGTGCAAATCCCCGGCCATATCAGGGGCGTCCGATGGCATGATAAGCAAACCCTTCGGCACGCACGACCGCCGGATCGTAAATATTGCGCCCATCAATGATGAGAGACTGACGGAGCAGGCTGTGCATCCGTACAAAATCGGGGCTGCGGAATTGCTGCCACTCGGTACAGATCACCAGCGCTTCGGCCCCTTCACAGGCCATGTAAGGGTCCGAGCAGAGCCGCAAGGCGCGTTCTCCTCCATAGATCCGTCGTGCTTCCTCCATGGCCACCGGGTCATAGGCCTGCACCTGCGCACCGCGCCGCCACAAGGCTTCCATGAGCACCCGGCTGGGGGCCTCGCGCATGTCATCGGTGTTGGGTTTGAAAGCCAGGCCCCACACGGCAATGGTTTTGCCCGTAAGATCCTCGCCCAAAGCGCTCACCACTTTCTGCTCCAGAAGCCCCTTCTGACGATCGTTCACCTTCTCCACCGCAGCCAGGAGAGGCGCATCAAAATCATACTGCCGCGCACTGTGTTCCAATGCCCGCACGTCTTTGGGGAAACACGATCCGCCATAGCCGCAACCCGGATATATGAAGGCATAACCGATGCGGGGATCGGCGCCAATTCCGCGCCGCACCTGTTCGATATCCGCCCCCATCCGCTCCGCCAGTCCCGCCAGTTCATTCATCAGCGATATTTTGGTGGCGAGCATGACATTGGCGGCATATTTGGTGAGCTCCGCGGAAGGCGGGTCCATGATGATCAGGCGGTCATGATTGCGGTTGAATGGGGCATAGAGGATGCGCATCCGCTCCGCTGCCGCCACGTTATCCGCACCAATGATAATCCGGTCCGGCTTCATGAAATCCGCCACCGCCGCTCCTTCCTTCAGGAACTCGGGATTGGAGACCACATCGAAGACAATATCCGCCGCCCGGTCCTGCAAAACAGCAGCGATTCGGGCGCGAACTTTTTGTGCAGTGCCTACCGGTACCGTGGATTTATTGATAACCGTGACCGGCCGTTGCATATGTCGGCCAATGTCGCCGGCCACCGACAACACATGACGCAAGTCGGCAGAACCATCTTCATCGGGCGGTGTCCCCACGGCAATGAAAAGGAAATCCCCATGGGCTACGCCCTCGGCAACCTCCGTAGTGAAGCGCAAGCGCCCGCCGGCAATACCCTCCTGTACCATGGCGGGCAAATCCGGTTCGTGAATGGGCACATCTCCGGTCTGCAACCGCGCCACCTTGTCGGCGTCCACATCCACGCACAGCACCTGATTACCCACCTGCGCCAGACAGGCGCCAGTGACCAGCCCCACGTACCCGGTTCCCACCACCGTTACCTTCATCGCCTATCCTCCCCGTTCCAGCACCACGACCGCCATGGCATAGCGACGTTCATCGCTGATGGACAGCCAACTGCGCACGCCATCCCCGAGCCCCTGCAGGAGCTGTTGCGCGCGACCGCCCAGCACCAATTGCGGACGCCCGCCCGAATCGTGGCCCACCTGCACGTCCATCCAGCGCACCCCATTAGTCATGCCACTACCCAAGGCTTTGAAAGTGGCCTCCTTGGCCGCGAAACGCCGCGCCAGAAAAGCGGCGCCGGCCGCCGCTTCCGCCGGCATGTCCGCCACCTCCAAAGGTCCCAGCAGACGCTCGGCCAGACGTTCTCCAAAACGGGCATGGAGACGCGCCATCCGCTCGACGGCAACGATATCCGTCCCCATTCCCACGATCATCCACGCGCCTCGAGCATGAGTCGCTTCATATCCGCCACCGCCGTCGCCATACCGACAAATACGGCATGGGCGACGATGGCATGGCCGATATTCAACTCCCGGATATGGGGGATCGCTGCCACTGCCTGCACGTTGTGGTAATCGAGCCCATGCCCGGCATTCACCTGCAGGCCGAGGCTATCGGCAAAGCTTACTGCGCTGGTGATCTGGCCCAGTTCTTCAGCACGCGTCGCCGTATCAGCGGCATTGGCATAACGGCCCGTATGCAGCTCGACCACGGGCGCTCCGGTTTCCATCGCCGCCTCCAACTGAAAAGGATCGGGGTCGACAAACAGCGATACCCTGACCTTGGCAGCGGCCAGACGCTGGCAGGCCTCTTTGATACGAGACAATTGTCCGGCAACGTCCAGTCCACCTTCGGTGGTCAGCTCCGCACGGCGTTCCGGCACCAGACAGCAGTCGCTAGGAGATAGGCGCTCCGCCACACGCAAGACACCTTCCTCAACGGCCATTTCGAGATTGAGGCGGGTACGCAGGGTCTGGCTGAGAATTTCCACATCCCGCTCCACGATGTGCCGTCGATCCTCACGCAGATGCGCGGTAATGGCGTCGGCGCCAGCACGTTCGGCGACGAAGGCCGCCTCCACCGGGTCCGGATAACGGGTGCCGCGCGCCTGCCGCAACGTCGCGACGTGGTCGATATTCACCCCCAAGGCAATCATTCGCTGTGCTCCTCCCTTTTCTGTATCGTCATCGCAGGCAGTGTTCTGCGCAAGTATGCCGTAAGGAGGCGGCGACTCTCCAGTGGGCGTCCACCCAGATGGATCAGTAACTCCTGTTCCAGACAACGCCGTAGGGAGGAATTCCAGACTGGCGTATTGCGTGTCTGCATCGCCCCCCGTAACCAGGCCAGGGCCGCCGCCTCTATAGGCACCGCCGCATCGGACGCATGGGCCGGACAAAATACACCACGTGCGGCCTGGTATAACCAGCGTTCTGAAGATGCCGCATCGGGAGACCGGCCACACTCCACGCAACGCGCCAGATCAGGTGCCCAACCCAGATTTTCCAGCAGGCGCCGTTCGAAACGCCGCAGATACCAGCCTTCCCCCGGTTCACTGCGCAACGCGCCGATGGTTTCTTCATAGACTTGAAAGAGATCGGGGAAGGGGTCTCTACGCTGCGTCAGCCGCAACAGCAGTTCGTTGACATAAAAAAGGCTGAGATTCTGTAGGGGATTGAGTGGCAGAAACGGACCCAGTTCTTCCGCCTGCGCCAGTACCGGTAACTCACCCCGCCCCAGCCAGCGCACCCACAAGGGGCGCCCCGCCTCGATCCGCGCCAGCGCAGAACGCGCGCGTCGGGCACCTTTGGCCAGCACCCCCAGCCGACCTTGTGTCCGCGTAAACAATTCCACTATCAGGCTGGTATCTCCGTAAGGGTAGTGATGCAGCACCCAGGCGCGATCACCGGGTTCAGTCGTCATACCCCAGCTCGCGCAGGATATGATGGTCTTCCGACCACTGTTCCTTCTGCTTGACCCATAATCCCAGCCAGACCCGCTCTTCGGTCAACTGCTGCAGTGCCTCCCGCGCCCGGCTGCCGATCACCCGCAGACGGTTGCCGCCGTCGCCCAGAATAATGGCTTTCTGCCCCGGCCTCCGGCAATAAATGGTCGCCTCTATGCGCTGCTGGCCACCTTCCACCTGATAGCTTTCAATGGCAACGGCCGTGTCGTAGGGTAGTTCCGCACCGAGTTGCCGGAATATCTGCTCGCGAATGATTTCTGCCGCCATAAACCGCAGATTGCGATCGGTGACCTGATCCTCCGGGAAAGCCGCCGGAGCCGGTGGCAATAGTGGCACCAGCACATCAGCCAGACGCTCCACGTCCGACGCCCTGCGCGCCGAGAGCGGTATGACCGCCGCGAATTCTCCACGCTCCGCCAATGCCTGTATATAGGGAAACAGACGCGCCTTGCTCGCCACCCGATCCACCTTGTTTACCACGGCCACCAGCGGAATACCGGTTCGCTGCAACCAGCGCAGGGCCTCCGCGTCGTCATGGGTCCACAGCAGCGCCTCTACCACCAGCACGCCCAGATCCGCGGATTCCAGCGCCCCCCGGGTGGCCCGCAGCAGGTGCCGGTTCAGGCTGCGATAGCCACTATGCACGCCCGGCGTATCCAGAAAGAGCAGTTGTCCGTCGGGGCGGGTCAGTATCCCGAGAATCTGATCCCTGGTAGTCTGCGGACGCGGCGCCGTGATGCTGATTTTCTGACCGACCAGATGATTCAGCAGGGTGGATTTACCGACATTGGGGCGCCCGAGCAGCGCCACATATCCGCTGCGGTACCCTTCGTCAGGAACGCCGCTCTTGATCTCATCCATGCACGGCAACCTGCAGTTGTGCCAGCATCAGCGCCGCCGCCTGCTGTTCGGCTTTCCGCCGGCTGCCATCCTCCGCTTCGGTAGGCTCGGCGCCAGGCACGCTGCAACGCGCCACGAAACGCCGCTCATGGGCCTGTCCTTTTTCCGCCACCATCGTATAGACGGGAACAGGGCGTCCCTGTCCCTGCAGGAATTCCTGCAGGCGCGTTTTGGGATCGCGTAACTCTTCGCCACCCAGGTCATCGGTCATCAAGGGCTCGACCAGTTGCGCAACGATACGCTCCGCCGCGCCAAAGCCGCCATCCAGGAAAGCTGCACCGATCACCGCCTCCAAGGCATCGGCGCGGATGGAGTCTCGCCGGGCGCCACCGCTGCGTATTTCTCCGGGGCCCAGGATCAGGGAATCGGCCAAGGCGATTTTTCCGGCGATCTCCGCCAGAGTTTCTTCCCGAACCAGCCGTGCCCGCATCCGCGACAGATCCCCCTCACTCACCTTGGGAAAGCGGGCGAAGAGCTTTGCCGCTACTACAAAATTCAGTGCCGCATCCCCCAAAACTCCAGCCGTTCATTGTGCCGGGCGCCCGCACTTCGATGTGTCAGCGCCTGCAACAGCAGGGACTGTTCACGGAAACGATAGCCGACCGACTGTTGCAGAGATTCTAAAACATCCATAAACGCATCGACTCAGTCATTAAAATGATGAAGAAAAACTGCACCGTATACCAAAAAACCTTTTCAATGCCCCGCAGCATCAAAATGCAGTAATAAACTGACATTGCCAACCAATGGCACGATCTTGTCATAATGGACGGTGATCAGCACCGGTCCGGCACCCGCTTTTTCGATCTGGATGCCTTTCTGCGGGATATGGATCATCGCCACCTCCAGGCGAGCATCGAGATCGCGGCGAATCTGGGCAGCAGACTCTTCCGGCGTGGACTGCTGCGCCTGCTGGCTAACGATATTTTTCAGAGACCAGTAATCATAATAGGACGGCATCACCTTCACTACAAAGGCAACGACAAAGACCAGGATCAATAGCCAGAAGATCGCACCGACAAATGAAAGTCCTGCCTCACCCGAATGCCGCGTGATCAGGGACCGCGCGCACCCGCTACGCTGGCCCGAATAAATCCTTATGGCTTGTTCGTCTGACATTGGGTTACACATTCCGAACCCTCCCGGCGCTCTGGATTCATCCCTATCCCTTACTTAGCCTTGAACAGGGATTTTGCAAGTGCAGCCTCCGGACTTCAGGAAGCCCCGTCCAGTGCGCGGCCGATCTGGTTCCAGCGAATGGACCAATTCTCGGCATCCCAGGAGAACCACACGAACATTGCCTTCCCAACGATATTGCGTTCCGGCACCACGCCCCAGAAACGGCTGTCGTTACTGTTGTCCCGGTCATCCCCCATCATGAAATAAGAATGAGGCGGCACCTTGTAGGGACCGAAATTCATCTGGGCTTCGGACGTGGCAAATTCAATAATATGGAATTTGTGGCCACCGAGTTCCTGCTCATACTCTTTGGTAGGGATTACCATACCCTCGGCGCCCTGTCCTTCCGGCCGATAATTAAAGGTACCAATAAATTTTTGTGGCACTAGCTTGTTGTTGATGTAGAGTGCATCTCCCCTCACCTCAATCGTGTCGCCGGGCAGGCCGATGACCCGCTTGATGTAGTCCACACGCGGATTTTTGGGATAACGGAACACCATGACATCACCCGCTTCCACCGGACTGCCCCGGGTAATGGGTGTGTGGATCAGCGGTAGCCGCAATCCCCACTGGAATTTATTGACCAGCACGAAATCGCCCACCCGCAGGGTCGGTATCATGGATCCGGACGGTATCTGGAAGGGTTCAAACAGAAATGCACGGATCAAAAAAACAATAAGTAATACCGGAAAAAAACTCCGGGCATACTCGACAACGACGGATTCCCTGGCTCCCGCAGGCCGTTTCCTTCGCAAAAACAGCAGATCGCCCAGCCAGATCAGGCCGGAAAGCACAACCGCCAGAAACAATCCCAGGGTAAAATCCATCAGTACCTGTCCTTCATTGTGAATGCGCCCAAAATCAGCCTCCGCGCAAGTTGCACGGTGCGCGTTTTACCTCTTGTCACTTTTCAGCACCGCCAGAAAAGCTTCCTGGGGAATCTCCACATGACCGACCTGCTTCATGCGTTTTTTGCCCTCTTTCTGCTTCTCCAGCAGTTTACGTTTGCGCGAAATATCGCCACCATAACACTTGGCCAGCACATTCTTGCGCAGGGCCTTGACCGACTCCCGGGCGATGACCCTGGCGCCGATCGCTGCCTGGATAGCCACCTCGAACATCTGTCGGGGAATCAGATCACGCAAACGGACCACCAGTTCCCTGCCGCGCCGTTCGGACACATCACGGTGCACGATCCAGGACAGCGCATCCAGTTTTTCCCCGTTGATGAGAATGTCCATTTTCACCAGCGGCCCACTCTCAAAACGCGCAAATTCATAGTCCATGGAGGCATAACCCCGGCTCACCGATTTGAGGCGATCAAAAAAATCCAGGACCACTTCATTGTGCGGCAACTCATAGCGCAGCATTACCTGCCCGCCGGTGAACTGCATATTCTTCTGTCGCCCACGCCGCTCTTCACAAAGAGCGATTACCGGGCCGAGATACGTTTCCGGTACCAGAATGTTCGCCGTAATCACCGGCTCGCGAATATCCGCAATCTTCTGTGCCGGGGGTAATTCGGCGGGATTGGAAATCTTCAGCACCTGGCCGTCGGTGGTGAGCACCTCATAGATCACGGTGGGTGCCGTACTGATCAGTTCCAGTTGGTACTCGCGTTCGAGACGCTCCTGCACGATTTCCATATGCAAAAGCCCCAAAAATCCGCACCGGAAACCAAAACCCAGGGCTTGTGAAGTCTCCGGCTCAAACTGCAGGGCCGCGTCATTCAGGCGCAACTTCTGCAGCGCCTCGCGAAAGTTTTCGTAATCCGCCGAGTCCACCGGATAGAGCCCGGTGAATACCTGTGGCTGCACCTCGCGAAAACCTGGCAGAGGCGCGCTGGCGGGGCGGTCCTGCTCGGTCAGGGTATCTCCCACCCGGGCGCCTTCAATGGTCCGCACGCCCGCAATGACAAAGCCCACCGCACCCGTTTCCAGGGCGGGGACCATCAGGGATTTTGGGGTAAAAACACCAACCTTTTCGACCACATAAGGTTTCTGACCCACCATCGTCAGGATGCGCTGACCGGGACGGATGGAACCGTTCATCACCCGCACCAACACCACCGTCCCCAGATAATTGTCGAACCAGGAGTCGATGATGAGGGCTTGCAGCGCAGCTTCCGGGTCACCCTGGGGAGGCGGGATGCGTTCCACCACCCGCTCCAGAATCTCCCGAATACCGGTACCTTCTTTGGCACTGGCCTCTACGGCATCGTCAGCAGGCAGCCCGACTATTGCTTCAATCTCCCTGCGCACCCGCTCCGGATCGGCAGCCGGCAGATCGATTTTGTTCAGGACCGGCAGGATCTCCAGGTTGTGTTCCAGCGCCGTGTAACAGTTGGCTACGCTTTGCGCTTCCACCCCCTGCGATGCATCCACTACCAGCAACGCGCCTTCACAGGCAGCCAGGGAACGGCTCACTTCGTAAGAAAAATCCACATGGCCCGGCGTATCGATGAGGTTGAACTGGTACTCCTGCCCATCTGCGGCGCGAAACTGCAGGCGCACGCTCTGCGCCTTGATGGTAATGCCGCGTTCGCGTTCGATATCCATCGTATCCAGTACCTGACTGGACATTTCACGCTCGGTCAACGCCCCGCAAAGACGGATGAACTGATCCGCCAGAGTGGACTTTCCGTGATCCACATGGGCGATAATGGAAAAATTGCGAATATGCTGCTGTTCAGTCATCTGGCCTGTCAATCCATGGGCGCCGGGCGGGCGCTACCACCCCGCCGGATGCAATAACAAAAGGGCTGGTACAAACGCCCAGCCCTTCGCGGCGATCGCCTGCTTCAATGCGACAGCGAAAGCACCAGATAGAAACTCCCCTCACCACGTCGCACCAGTACCGGGATCGGCTTACCCGCCGGCAAGGCAGCCACCAGCTTCTGCAAGTCGGCGGCACTGGTAATCTGCTGTTGTGCCACCTGCAAGATCACATCACCGGGACGAATACCGGCTTCTGCCGCCGGCCCCACACCAACCCCGAGGACCAGGACACCAGTATTCACGTGCAGTTGCTTACGTGCCTCCGCGGTCAGCGGACCCACCTGCACATTCAGTCGTTTGACTTCACCTTCCTGCGCCGGACCGCCGGATGCGGCGGATTCCACCGTATTCTCCAGGTTGCCGGGCAG